>X415_White_Rhinoceros__coassemble_33_pt1 | contig 42496 bp, 35 predicted proteins | sample X415_White_Rhinoceros__metabat2_low_PE_004 | metagenome-assembled genome bin X415_White_Rhinoceros | reverse complement strand
TTCAACCTTCAACTTTCAACCTTCAACTTTCAACCTTCAACCTTCAACCTTCAACTTTCAACCTTCAACAATTTCCCTTTTAGCCAATTCACAGTTCACTGATTGTATTTCACAAATAAATAACCCACATGTCTCAACAGAAATCATTTTCCTCTAGTTTCGGTGCCATCATGGCTGCTGTTGGATCGGCCGTTGGCTTAGGCAATATCTGGCGTTTTCCATACATCTGCGGCAAATATGGTGGTGGAGCCTTCCTCATCGTATATCTCTGTTTCGTCTTCCTGCTGGGCTCGGTGCTCATGATGTCAGAGTTTGTCATCGGCCGCCGTGCGCAGCACACTCCCGTGAAGGCCTTCCAGACGCTGGCTCCTAAACATAAGGCCTGGGGTCTCGTTGGCCTGCTGGGCATCATTGCCAGTTTCTTCATTCTGTCGCAGTACCTCGTCATCTCGGGATGGACCACAGGCTATGTGTGGCATGCCGTTAGCGGTACCCTTGCCTCTTTGGGCACCGACTCTGGCGTCATCTCCGAGTTCTTCAACCAGTTCTCCACCTCCACGTGGGACCCCATCGTGTCCATCCTCATTTTCGCGGTGCTGGTGCTTGCCGTCATCCTGGGCGGCGTGCAGAAGGGCATTGAGAACGTCAGCAAGGTGCTGATGCCCATCCTCGTGGGATTGGTGCTGGTGCTTTGCGTGCGCAGCATCACCCTTCCCGGCGCCGTCAGAGGCGTCGAATACCTCTTCCTGCCCGACTTTGCCAAGCTCTCCAGCGAAGGCGTGCTAGCCGCACTGGGACAGGCGCTCTTCTCGCTCAGCGTGGGCATGGGCGTGATGCTGGTCTACGGAAGCTATATCCCCGTCAACGACAACATCTTCAAGACGGCCATGTGGATTACGGCGTGCGACACGCTCATTGCCGTATTAGCCGGATTGGCCATCTTCCCCGCCGTCTTCAGCTGCGGCTTCGAGCCCACCGGCGGTCCTGGACTGGTCTTCAAGGTGCTTCCCAACGTCTTCAACACCATGGGCGGCGCAGGCACCGTCTTTGCCTCGCTGTTTTTCCTGCTGCTGATGGTTGCTGCCGTCACTAGCGCCATCTCGCTGCTGGAAGCCCTCACCGCTTTTTTCAGCGAGCACACCAGCACCTCCCGCACCGTGGGCGCCGTGCTGTTCTTCTCTGTCACCGCCGCCTTGGGCTCGCTCTTCTCGCTGAGCGTCGGACCCCTCTCGCACGTCAAGCTTGCCGGACTGACACTCTTCGATTTCGTCGACCGCCTCAACAGCATCTACCTGCCTCCCATCTGCGCCCTCGGCACCATCATCTTCTTCGGATGGGTGATGCCCGAAGAGGATGTAAGAGACGAGTTTTCCAACCACGGCACGCTCTCCATTCCCTTCTACCCCATCCTGCGCTTCCTGGCGCGCTATGTGGCACCGCTGGCCCTCCTCATTGTCTTAATATCCGGCATCATCAGCTAATGCTATGAAAAGAATTGCACGCTACACTGTCATGCTGGCATGCGTCCTATTGGCAACAGGCTGCCATAGGCATAAGCCCAAGATCTACGACCCCTCGTTGGTGAATTTCGAGGTGAGCTACAATGCCTTCCTCGAAGGCCAGCTCTATCCCTCGCTCATCATGGGACTTGCCAGCCTCAACGACCATTCCGCAGCCGACAGCACGTCGCTTTTCGCCGTGTCGGTGACGGCACCTGTGAGCAATGCCGTGCTCCGCATCACCATCGACTCGTCGAAGCTCAACTATGTCACCATCTTTCAGGAAGAGCTACCCGTGAAGGGCATGGAATACACCTTCTATCCTTCGATCAAGTGGAAATACGACAAGCTATATCGGCAACGCCAGCAAGGCACCACCGACCTCACCTTCACCTGCTACATCAATGACGAGGAGGTAGATGTCAAGAACATCCGCGTCAGCCACCGTTCCGCCAACGACTGTCCGCTGAGCATCCGCGATACCAGCGGCCGCCTGCACGACTTCCGTTGGATGTTTGCCGCCTATGTCAATGAGGAGCATCCCTTCATCGACAGCATTCTAACCGGAATCATGACGCAGGGCATCATTACCCGTATCACTGGCTACCAAGGCAACGCCCAGAGCGTGGCAGAACAAGCCGAAGCCATCTGGTATTACGCCCTAGAGCGCGGCATCAGCTACTCCTCCATCTCCTGTACCACCACCCAAACCAAACGCAGCAACGTGCAGCACATCCGCTTTTTCGACGAGGTGTACAACACCCGCCAGGCCAACTGCATCGATGCCTGTGTCTTCTTTGCCTCCATCATGCGCAAGATTGGTCTCAAACCCGTCATCTTCGTGGAACCTTGCCACGCCTATTTGGGCTACTATACGGACAAGAATCGCAAGAATGTGAAACTGTTGGAGACTACCATCACGGGCTGGGCCGACTTTCCGGCTCTTACTAAGAACTACAACGAGACCCTCGCTGCCAAGCCCGACGCCGTGGGCTCAGAACGCATCTCCAAGGCCATGAATGCCAAGTATGGCAAATATCTTTCCGATAAAGAAAAACAGCAATGGCAATCGGGTGAGATGACATTTGAGGAACTTAAGCATACTGTGGCCCACAACCTTTTCCTTAAAGCCAGCGAATACGACCGAGAAAACTACAATAGCAACAAACGCTATTTTGAGGACAGCAACAATCTTCAGTACCAGCAACTGGATATTGAGCAGCTCCGCAAGGCCGTGAAGCCCATCTGCGACTAGCCTCAAGGATTTTTATATCAAAACGATGGCCGTGAATCATGCGATCCACGGCCATCGACTTTCTTAGCGTCCGAGGCGATGGGCAGCCTCTAGAAGCGTGGCGCCATTGCTTGGGAGCTTAATGGCTTTTGCCTAATAGGTTGAAGTCGAAACAGATTCCTACGTTCAGATGCTGGAAATCTTTAAGGCTGGCTTGAATCATGAGGTGCCGCCATAGGTGAGCATCGAAACCTAAGAGAAATTCGTTCCCGGTATACTCAACAATAGCCCGTAGGTCGGGGCAGAAGGCAGGACGGTAGGTGATGCCGCCAACAAGGCCGTTCCATTTGGCATTGTAGCCGCGGTGGAAGTGTCGGTAAGCTAGCGTGAACCCCAATTGATGCCCCGATAGGTCCAGGTGTTTAGTGGCGGCAATGTAGTAGTTTTGGAAATAAAGCTGGACATTGGTATGGGTAAGGGAAGAGATGGCCGAGGTGCCGACATCGTTGCAGCCGATGGCCACAGCTGGCCAATAACGGCCCTCTTCCAGGGGACGCACTTTGATAGAAACATAGCGGTCTTTGCTACCGTAGTCGCTTAGCTTGCCTTCATTGCGCACCTTGCGTTCCGTGCATACATAGCTGAGTTCCAGCCATCTATAAGGCGTTATAGCCATGTAGTAGTCGTAGGTGTTGTACTTGTCGTGGACCCATATAAAGCCTGTGTCGGGAGTCATGGCCTTATTGAGGAAATGGCCGCCTATGCGGGCATCGCCTTCGGGGTTCATTTCAGCAGAAGGGACATGCAGAAGTCCCGAGATGCCTGTATATTGCTGAGCGCGTGTGAGTGCTGGCAGCAAGAGCATGAGAAGCAGTAGGAGGTCGATATGTCGTTTCATTCTTTGGATATTGTTTCGGTGATAATGTAATCGGGTTCCATGGTGTGGCTGCCCCAGGGCATTAAGTCGCGGCTGAACCAGCCATCGCGTTCATTTTCTTCTGGGTCGGTGAAATACATGCGGTTGGAGTAGATGTTGTACATGAAGGTGTAGGAGAGGCGGAAGTTGGAGGCGGGGCGGAAATTGACATAGCGGTGAGTGCGATGAAATGGAGGTAGCATGGCAACGATACGGAATCCGCCATCGAAATTGGTGAGGTTGCTCCATCGTCCGTAGAGAGAGATGGTGGAGTGGCGGAAGTGCCGCATGGCTTCGGCCTCGCAGCCGTAGTCGCCAAAAACATATTTGCCAATGGTGCCGCGTAGTTGGGTATTGGTGCGGGCGAGATAGATGTCGCCTCCGATGGTGCCTGTGAATCGGCCCATAGGACTCATGCCCCAACCTCCATTGGTGGAAAAAAAGCCTGTACAGCCACCTTGCGCCTCAAAGGCGAACCAGCTGCACACGGGGAGAAATGCCTTGATATCAACGCCGTAACGGTCGGATGAAAAGGCACCGGCACTGGCCTTCGCATAGAGTCCTCCGAGCTTGAATTCCTTGCTGATAGAGAGAATGTTGAGACGAACGATGTCGACGAATGGCTCATACTGATTGATGAGATTGACGTATGCCTGTCCGGCAATCTGCCAATGGTTGCCAAGGTTCCATTTAAAGCCAGGAGTGAGGTCGATGAAAAGGTCGTACTGGCGGGCATAGTTGATGTCGCGGAAATTGAAATTGACTCCAGAAAAGAAGTCGATGCCAGGAGCGGAAGACTGGGCGGAAGCCTGTGAGGGCACTGCTGTCACGAAAAACAGAAGCGTCCAAAAGGTGACGCGCAATAACCTATTGTGTGTATGTTTCACGATATTATGTGTTTCTTTTGCCGTGTGATTGGATTTGCAAAAGTACGAATATTTTTTGGAATGGGGAATAATTGGAGTGCTTTTTGACAAAATGGCAGACTAGGAGTAGGGGATGGGATGGTTTAAAATTGAGACTGCTAGATGGGATTGGGGCATTTGGATTCGGCTATTTCCTATGATAACCCTATCGGTTTTGCTAATGTTAGGCGACAAAATGTCAGCCAGAATCGTTGGCTCAGTATTTGCTGAGGACTGTTCCATCAAACAAACCAAAACAACAATTAATACAGTATCGCAATGAACTTAAACAATTTCACAATCAAGTCGCAGGAGGCCATTCAGAAAGCTCAGGAGATAGCGCTGGCGCGCCAGCATCAGGCTATCGAAACATGCCATTTGCTAAAAGGCATCCTCAGTGAGGACGAGCATGTGACGCCCTACCTTCTGAAGAAACTGGATGTGGCATTGCCTCGTTTCCAGCAGCAGGCAGATGACCTGCTCAACGCGCTGCCCCGAGTGAGCGGCGGGAGCCAATATCTTTCAAATGATGCCAACCAAGCGCTGATCAAGGCTCAGCAATATGCCACCGAGATGGGCGACGACTTCGTGTCGGTAGAGCATCTGCTGTTGGCACTGGCTGCAGGTCGTGACCAGGTGTCGCAACTCATGAAGAGCAGCGGTGTCAGTGAGAAGGGGCTCCGTTCAGCCATTGCTGACCTGCGCAAAGGCAGCAAGGTGGGCAGCCAGAGTGCCGAAGACAGCTACAACGCCTTGGGGAAATATGCCAAGAACCTCAACCAGCTGGCTCAAGCAGGCAAGCTGGATCCTGTGATCGGCCGGGATGATGAGATCCGCCGTGTGCTTCAGATACTGTCTCGCCGAACTAAGAACAACCCCATCCTTATCGGCGAGCCCGGTGTGGGTAAGACCGCCATCGCAGAGGGATTGGCCCACCGCATCATCAGCGGCGACGTACCCGAGAACTTAAAGACCAAGACACTTTTCAGCCTTGATATGGGCGCCCTCATCGCTGGAGCTAAGTATAAAGGCGAGTTTGAGGAAAGGTTGAAGAGCGTTATCCGCGAAATCAATGAGGCTGATGGCGAGATTATCTTGTTTATCGATGAAATCCACACCCTTGTCGGAGCTGGTGGAGGTGAAGGAGCCATGGATGCTGCCAATATCCTCAAACCCGCGCTGGCACGAGGCGAACTTCGCGCCATTGGTGCCACCACATTGGCCGAATATCAGAAATATTTTGAAAAAGATAAGGCATTGGAGCGCCGTTTCCAAAGCGTGCTCATCGATGAGCCAGACGTGGCCGATACAATCAGCATCCTCCGTGGACTGAAAGAGCGCTACGAGGTGCACCATAAGGTGCGTATCAAGGATGAGGCCATCATCGCCGCCGCTGAACTCAGCAACCGATACATCTCCGATCGTTTCCTGCCCGACAAGGCCATCGACCTCATTGACGAAGCAGCCGCAAAGCTGCGGTTGGAAATTGACTCGGTGCCGGAGGAATTGGACGAGATAGAGCGCCGCATACGCCAGCTGGAGATTGAACGCGAAGCCATCAAGCGTGAGAACGACCACGACAAGCTGGCCCAGTTGGGCAAAGAAATCAGCGAACTCACTGAGCAACGCAACCAAATGAAGGCACGTTGGCAGAATGAGAAAAGCATCGTGGAGTCGATACAGGCCGAAGTGAAAAATATCGAATCCTATAAGTTTGAAGCCGAGCAGGCCGAGCGAGCAGGCGACTACGGAAAGGTGGCCGAACTCCGCTATGGCCGTATCAAAGAGGCCGAACGCCATGTGGCCGAGCTCAAGCAGCAACTGAAAGAGATGCAGGCCGATAACGCCATGATCAACGAAGAGGTGGATTCTGAGCAGATCGCCGAGGTGGTGTCGAAGTGGACAGGCATACCTGTCACCCGTATGCTGCAGAGCGAACGCGAACGGCTGTTGCATCTTGAAGAAGAGCTCCACAAACGCGTGGTGGGCCAAGACGAAGCCATCAATACCATAGCCGACGCCATCCGACGCAGCCGTACAGGCCTCAGCGATGCTCGTCGGCCGATAGGCAGTTTCCTCTTCCTGGGTACCACCGGCGTGGGTAAGACCGAGCTGGCAAGGGCTTTGGCCGAAGTGATGTTCGACGACGAGGAGATGATGGTACGTATCGACATGAGCGAGTACCAAGAAAAGCACAGCGTCTCCCGTCTAATTGGTGCGCCTCCAGGCTATGTGGGCTATGACGAGAGCGGCCAACTTACCGAAGCCGTGCGCCGCAAACCCTATAGCATCGTGCTCTTTGACGAGATAGAAAAGGCTCATCCAGATGTGTTCAATACGCTGTTGCAAGTGCTGGAAGATGGACGTCTAACCGATAACAAAGGCCGTACGGCCGACTTCAAGAATACCATCATCATCATGACCTCCAACATGGGCAGCGAAATCATCAGCAACAAGTTCCATGTGGCTGCCTCCGACTACGAATTGAACGACTATGTCGTCGAAGAGACCAAGCAAGAGGTAATGGAACTGCTGCGCCAACGCATTCGCCCGGAGTTCCTCAACCGTATCGACGAGACCCTGATGTTCCGCCCGTTGACACGTCCTCAGATTTGCGAGATTGTGAAAATCCAGCTAAAGAATGTGGCGAAGATGCTCGAGCACAACGATATACTTATCAGTGCCACTGATGATGCCGTCAATCATCTTGCCGACATCGGCTACGATCCCGCCATGGGCGCTAGGCCGGTGAAGCGTGTCATCCAACGTGAGTTGCTTAACGAACTCTCGCGCCAAATACTGCAAGAAAAAATCCACACCAACGACACCATCATCATCGATGTCATCGACGGGCAGCTGGTGTTTTACAACTAGGAGGCGTCATGCCATACTGGGGTGGGCTAGGGTACTCTAAAAAATAGCAGGGTACCTAGTCCACCTTAGCATAATCTGGCTTTTTTAGCCCCTCCTTGCGCGCACTAGCAAGAAAATGCTGATAGCAGATACTAATATGTTGAAAACATTTTTTTAACAATTGAAAAAAAAGTTGTATCTTTGCAAATTCGAAATAATATATATATGAAAAGATATATCGTTCTTTTTGCAACATTTTGTTTGCTGGCAGTCAGTGCGTTGGCTCAGACTTTGGCCTTCGATGACATTAGTATGAAATATGGCTATAAGAATAGCAACGGTATCTGGCAGATACCGCCTAGATACCAAGTGGCTTTCGCATTCCAGCATCAAGTGAGAAAATTTGCTGTCGTCAAATACGATGGCCGTTGGGGCTGTATCGATGAGGCTGGCAACATGATTGTGCGCAATATCTTCCTCACCCAAGAGGAGGCTCAGGAGGCTGGCAGCCAATGGTACACTGCAGAAGAACCCGGCAAGTGGATCTATCCTGCTGAAAATCCTGCCGACCATAAGTGGGGCTTCGTCAATTATTACGGGCAATGGAAATACGAACCTCAATGGGAAGGGGCTGGCAAGTATTATGGTCAAGAGCCCATGAGTTTTGCTCCCGTCAAGCTTGATGGCCGCTGGGGCTGCATCGATGCCAAAGGCATTCTTATCATCAACAATATCTTTGAGAGTATCGAGGACGCCACAGAGGCAGGCCATCAGTGGATCGTCGGCCGCCACTACGACACCTGGCGCATCTCTGTTACCAGCCCTCAGAACGAAAATCAATGGGGCATTGTAAACTATCTGGGTCGCTGGGTCGTCCAGCCCCAATATGCACTTATCCGCCAATTTCCTAGCGAACATAACTACATCTACACCCAAGCACTCAAGGGCGGCCGCTGGGGCAACATCGACCGCAATGGAAACGTCATCTCTGACTTTATCTTCCAAAAAGAGGAGGATTGCGTATATGCTCTCTCTCAGATAGAGCAAGGGCGAGACATCGACGGCTGGCGCATTCCTGAGATGCGCACCGATACCAACCTTTGGGGTTGGGTTCGTGCCGACGGCACCTGGACCATTCCTCCCACCTTCCTTGAAGTATCGCATTTCCCCAACGACACTGGCCTTTTCGCTACCGCCAAATGTGAAAACGGCTTTTGGGCTTCTATCCATGAAGACGGGCGTCTTCTCTCCCAGCCAGTATTCATCCTCAGCAGCGAGGCTCAGAAAGCTGGTCAAGAATGGGATGACAACGAGAAGGGCATCGAGGAGGCCGAATTGGGCCACTGGCTCTTCCCCGTTCAGGATGGAGGCACCGGCCATTGGGGCTATGTGGACTTTGAAGGCAACTGGGTCATCCTGCCCCGCCTTGAAGATGCCAAACCTTTCATCAGCACTTGGAACAACCGTGTGGCTCCCGCCAAGCAAGAAGGCCACTGGGGTTGCATCGACCACACTGGCCAGTTTGTCATCAAGCCTATCTATAACAACTCTGCCGACGCATATGTCGCTGCCCGTCAATGGGCTGGCAAGCGCAAATTCTAGGCATAATCACGCATTTAGCTAATCCACCAACGATGGATTATATCATCAGAAACGGCACTGTCGTTAATGAAGGTTCCATGGAAACACGGGACCTTTATATCCATAATGGATTCTTAGCGGAAGATGCCTCTCACTTGCATAATGCGGCCACCTACGATGCCACAAACTGTTTCATCCTCCCTGGCATCATCGACACCCATGTTCACTTTCGTGACCCAGGTTTCCCTGAGAAGGCCGATTTCGCTTCAGAAAGTCGTGCCGCACTTGCCGGTGGTGTCACTTCGGTGATAGATATGCCCAACACCAATCCGCAGACCGTCACCTTGTCAGATTTAGAAGCCAAAGAATCCTTGGCAGAGCAGAAAAGCGCTGTGAACTATGGCTTCATGCTCGGTGCCACCAATAGCAATGCCGATGAACTGCTCAGCATCCCCCCCGAACGTTATGCTGCCATCAAGCTTTTCCTTGGCAGCAGCACGGGCAACATGCTGGTCAACAAGCCCGACGTGCTCGACAAGCTCTTCAAGGAAAGCCGCCAACTGATCGTGGCCCATTGCGAAGACGAAGGCATCATCCAAGCCAATCTGCGCAACTATAAGCTAGAATACGCTGGCACCGATAACGAAAACGCCTCGCTGCATCCCAAGATACGCAACACCGAAGCCTGTTTCGTGAGCACCTACAAGGCCATCGAGCGGGCTCGCAAATACGGCACACGGCTTCACATCGCCCATATCAGCACCGCCACCGAACTCTCGTTGCTGAGCAACAAGGACCTTGCCGATAAGCGCATCACTGCCGAGGTGACACCCAACCATCTTTGGTTCGACGACCGCGACTATGCCGAGTTGGGCAACCTCATTAAATGCAATCCAGCCATTAAGTCGGCCGACGACCGCGTGGCCTTGTGGTCCGCCCTCGCTGACGGCCTCATCGACACCATTGCGACCGACCATGCGCCCCATACCCTTGCCAGCAAGCAGCAGCACTATTTCGATGCCCCAGGCGGCATACCAAGCATTCAGCACAGTTTGCAGATGATGCTGGAGGCTTTCTTCAACCCTGCATCCACATCACGCGACGATAGCTGTGAAATATTGCATGAATGGTTTCCGCTCATCGTGGAGAAGATGTGCCACAATCCTGCCTTGCTTTTTGGCATCCGCCAACGCGGATTCATCCGTCCCGGCTATCATGCAGACCTTGTCATAGTAGAACCTGGCGAAATGCAGGTGACAGTTCAAAGCCTTCTCTATAAATGCGGCTGGAGCCCGTTAGAAGGTCAGACCTTCCATACCCGCATCCGCCAAGTCTTCCTCAACGGCATGCCTGCCAACCAGTCTATGGCCGAGCCACTGAAATTTGATAAATAACACTCAACAAGACTAATTTTGCAACATGAAAAAAGTTTTACACCTGCTCACTGCACTACTCCTGCTTGTCAGCCTCTCGGGTTGCCACCACGATAAAGAATTGCAGAAAATGATCGACCAACTCAATGAGGAGTGTCCCATTGCCTTGGGCATCGTCGGCCAGATGGACAATGCAGAGTATTCTGGCAATACTGTGACATTCAACTATACTGTGCTCAGCAATCTAATCAATATGGACGCCATTCGCAGCAACATGGATGAGTTCCACAATTATATGTTGGAGAACTATAAGACCAATTATGACCGCGATTTCCAGATGCTCATGGATGCCATCGTCAAAGCTGGTGCCGACCTCGTCGTGGTTTTCAAACAAGAGGATGGACAGAGCATCACGCTCAATTTCACCGCAGAAGAATTGGCCGCGAACGTCCCCCAGGATGATGGAAGTCCCGAACAGGCTCTTGAAACCATAGTCAAAAGCGCCCGCATGCAACTGCCGATGACCTATCCCAACGGCATGACCAATACCGATGTGAAGCTTGAAAAAGACCATTTCGTCTATGTCTATAAGTGTGGTCCCAACCACAACTTAGACACCCTTTCTGCCAATGCGGAGGATTGCCGCAAAGAGATAAAAGAACTCATTGACGGGCATGTGGATGCCTCTTTCGACCAGATGGTCGAGCTTCTGCGCCTCACCCATCGCGGCCTCATGTATCGCTACATCGGCGCCGACGACAGCACTCGGGTGGTCGAAATCGCCCTTGGACCCGATGAAATATGATTATTCACATTATAAAATATACACACTATGAAAAAAGTTCTTCTTGCATTGTTTACCATCGCACTGCTTTCCACTGGCGCTAATGCCCAGAGTAAGAAACGCACTATCGACCCTGAGAACCTTCCCAAGGCCTCTATCGAACTTATTCAGAAGCATTGGCCCTCCTGCGCTATCGATAATGCCTACATCAAAGGCAAAGAGTACGAAGCCCTGTTGACCGATGGCACCATCATCCAGTTCGACAGCAAAGGTATCTGGAAAGAAATGAAGTGTACCGATGGACTGCCTGTGACCTTGGTCCCCGTATACATCACTCGCTACATAGTCAACCGTTACCCTCACCAGCTTATCATCGACTGTGAAAAGCTCAAGGGCGGCTATGAGGTGACCCTCACCAACGGCTACGAAATTCAGTTCGACCTCCGTGGCAACGTAACCCACGTGGACGAGTAGGCGTACAATCATACATTATAGCATGAACAATAAAAGGCTGACTCTTTTCGGAGCCAGCTTTTTTTTTCAATATTGTGTGATTTTTGACGATGTTTGTTGTCTAATGATGTATACCGCGGTTAAAAAAATGGCATATGAATAATAAAGAAGAACGTTTCAATCAATTGGTCAACGACCACAAGCGGACAATCTACACCGTCTGCTACCTGTTCTCGAAGCAATCCTATGAGATTGAGGAACTCTTCCAAGAAATCCTCATCAGACTGTGGATGGGATTCGAGAATTATGAAGGAAGAAGCGAAGTCCGCACTTGGGTCTATAGAGTGGCTCTGAATGCAGCCATCAATAGGCAGAAATCCACTCGCCGCAGGGTGGAGACTGTTCCCTTAACATTAGAGATTGACCTAATGGACTCCGACGACATCCGAACCCAGCAAATCCAACAACTTTACGACCACATTAGCCGGCTGGACATGATAGATCGCGCTATCGTGCTGCTGTGGCTGGAAGAACTCAGCTATGCCGACATCGGCTCAATTGTGGGTATCTCCCCATCGAATGTTGGCACGCGGATGCTCCGTATCAAAGACAAATTGATAGAAATGTCGAAAAAAACAAATTAAACATCATGGAAACGAATTTTGATAAACAGCTGCCAGAGCTTGATGAACTCAAGCAGCAATATAAAACCTTCAATGACAATTTAGCGGGCCAAAAGATTGTGGATTCCCAGAAAGTCACCTATATTGTCAATCATTGCAAAGGTTATTTTCGAACCTATCGTAGGAACTTGTTGGTATATTATCCACTGGCCATCCTATTGATGGGATTGCTATTGGCAATGCTCAAGGTGTCGGCGGTGTTTGTGGTGACGGTGGCGAGTGTCCTCTTTTTGGGCTTTCTGACTGAATTGTGGCTGACTAAAGAATTGACAGATAAGAGTATCGGAGAGAGTAGCTTGGCTGAATTCGCACAACGCGCTTTCGAGGCAAAGCAAGGGCTTTTGATATTCAATATCGTGCTGATTTGTTCACTGTTTATCCTGCTGTTCATTGCAATTATCACGCTGGATGTCCCAGATTCTAGCATCCCAACGATAAAAATAGCCATATTCGTACTGTGTGGACTATCGGTGGTGGTATTCCTTATCAGATATTTACCTGTTTATCGTCAATGCAGCCAGGTAATACGCAGCGTTGAACTGGATTCCCAAAATCTCAGTAGCCGTCGAGGGATGAAGCTTTTTGGCATAGCCATTGTGGCGTTCGCCCTTATTACGGCGATATTCAAATCGCTCCATCTGCCCGGAGGCACGCTTTTGATGATGCTCACAGGACTCTTTATGATAGCCTACTCTATCGTGTTGGCAGTTCGTCTTCGCAAACGTCAGGGTACGCCCGTTGTCGTCAGCCTCTTGCTGATCGTGGCGATGAGCCTGATGACCTATCTTGTGATGGCATGGGTCAACTGCTGGCCTCCGATGAGACCCACGCATAAATGGACTTCCGAATTTAGAGAAAGGCCTCAGGGAGACCTCTCGGCGGTGGGGACATTCGCACTAAGGGAAGTCGCAAAGGTCGATGAGACCGTGCTGGATGCGTTGCAAGAGGCACTGAGCCAAGCGGGGGTCAATGGGTTCCCAGTGAATGGAACTTACGCTATGGCATCTGTTTCTGTGAAAGATACGACCAAGGTGAATGCCATCATTGCTCGCATCAATGCCGATGGCAACTTGGGGAAGCCGCTGCTTATCTGGACAGCCAAAGACACCTATTTGGAAATATCGCCGTTTGTGTGGACCAGTGCCGACAAAGAGGAACGGTGCCAGCTGTATGCCTTGAAAGAATTGCCGTTGTTCTCCGGCATGGGACAAAAGACACCGTTGATAGACTGTGCTGAAGTTGAGTGTGTTGAGGGTACTCCGATACGTTTGACACTGACACTCACCCCCGAGGCCAACAAACAATGGCAGACTGCTGTGTTTGGATATGTACAACGTGCTGAGGAGGTGAATTTGGCCGTCATTCTCAATGGAAATCTGATTGCAGTGGGCCAGGTGGATAATGACTATATCGGCTACCAACGCATCACATTCGGCCTCGACAGCAACACAATATTTTCCCCCACCATGCTTGACGAACTTATCCAAAACTAGTTGAAATTGTTCGTAACAACATAGAAGGTGCGGCTCTCGATTGGGAGCCGCACCTTCTTTTGCTGGGTAAGGGCGAACGTTGCCTAGTGCTAGTCCATTTCGTAGCCGAATTGCTTGAGGGCTTTATCGCTGTTGCGCCAGTCTTTCATCACTTTGATGTATAGGTTGAGGAAGCAGCGCTTGCCGGTAAACTCTTCGATGTCCTTGCGGGCTTCGATGCCCACCTTTTTGATGGATTTGCCTTGGTGGCCGATGAGAATGGCTTTCTGCGACTCGCGCTCGACGAAGATGACGGCCCTGATGTTGTCTACGCCCTCCTTCTCTTCGTAGCTTTCAACGGCCACCTCGCAGCTGTAGGGTATCTCTTTTTGGTAGTAGAGCAGCAGCTTCTCGCGGATAATCTCGCTGACAAAGAACCGCATCGAACGGTCGGTGAGTTCGTCTTTGGGAAAGTAGGGCGGGTTCTCGGGCAGCAGCTCTAATATGTGGTCGAAGATGGTGTCGATGTTGAAACGTTCGGTGGCGGAGGCTGGGACGATGATGGCGCGGGGTATCTGGTTGTGCCAGTAGGCTATCTTGTCTTGGATGGTCTGCTGGTCGCTGAGGTCGATTTTGTTGATGACGAGGATGACTGGCGTCTCGGAACGGATGATTTTGGCCAGCACCTCTTGGTTCTTGAAGGTTTCGCCGATTTCGGTGACGAGAATGAAGAGGTCGGCATCTTCCAGTGCGCTATGTACGAAGCCCATCATCTGCTCGTGGAGTTTGTAGTGGGGATTGACGATGCCTGGCGTGTCGGTGTAGACGATTTGGAAGTCTTCGCCGTTGACGATGCCCATGATGCGGTGGCGTGTGGTTTGGGCCTTGCTGGTGATGATGCTGAGACGTTCGCCCACGAGTGCATTCATGAGGGTCGACTTGCCCACGTTGGGGTTTCCGATGATGTTGACGAAACCTGATTTGTGCATGGGAGGTATGAGGATTTGGAGGTTTGAAGGGTTGAGGACAATAATTCAAATAGCTAGATTGACAAAAAGAGAGCCGTGGTTAGTGGCTCTCTTTTTGTATGTGGTGTCGTGCGGATTATTCTGCTTCGACAACTTCGTTCTCGCCCATGGCGGCGGCGCGGGTGCTGTTGACCACGATGACCTCGCTGCTCTTGGGGTTCAGGATCTGGAAGTTCTCGGCGGGGATGTCCTGCACTTTGCAACGCTGGGCAATGTCCAGGTTGGTGATGTCGACGAGGATCTCGCTGGGCATGTTGGCGGGAAGAGCCTTAACATTGAGTCTCTTCTGCTTGTAGGCCAGCTTGCCGCCCTTCATGACGCCACAGGAGGTGCCGGTGGTGTGCACGGGGATGGACATGACGATGGCTTTGTCATCGCTGAGTTCGTAGAAATCGCAGTGGTAGACGATTTCGGTCACGGGATGGAAGTCGATGTCCTTCAGCATGGCGCGATGCTTGGTGCCGTTAAGGTCGATTTCGACGAAGCAGGGCTCGGGGTTGAAGAGGATGCGCTGGAAATCGGTCTGGGGAAGGGCAAACATGTACTGTTCGCCTTTACCGTACATGACACAAGGCACTTTGGCGTCGCGACGCAGAGCCTTAGCATCTTTTTTCCCTACGTTCTCGCGGAGAGAACCGCTCATTGATACTATTCTCATTTCTTTAAAAATTAGTTGGTTTGTAAATTATTTAATATAAAAAATTGTGTGTCTTAGTTCATTCTCTTGATGACGCCCTTGTGATGGATGGTGGTCTCATAGAGGTTGTCGAGCGACTCGTAGTTGACCACGCGGCGGATGGCTTCGGCGAGGAGCCAGTCGCAGGTGAGGACGTGGATTTTGTCGCTCTCGCGTTTCAGCGGGATCGTGTCGGTGGTGACGAGCTCCGTGAGGACGGAGTTCTCAACCTTCTCGATGGCGTTGCCGCTGAGCACGGGGTGGGTGATCATGGCGCGGACGCTCTTGGCGCCGTTTTCCATGATGATGCCGGCGGCCTTGCAGATGGTGGATCCAGTGTCGATGATGTCGTCGAGCAGGATGACGTGCTTGTCGCGGACGTCGCCGATGAGGCGCATCTCTCCAATCTCATTGGGCTTGTTGCGGTGCTTGTAGCAGATGACGAAGCTGTTGTTGAGGGTCTTTGCGTACATTCCGGCGCGTTTGCTGCCGCCCATGTCGGGGCTGGCGAACATGACATCCTCAGAGTCGAATTTCTCGCGGATGTAGGGCATGAACAGCGAGGAGCCATAGAGGTGGTCCACCGGGATGTTGAAGAAGCCCTGGATCTGGTCTGCGTGGAGATCCATGCAGATGACGCGGTCGACGCCAGAGGCGGTAATCATGTCGGCAATGAGCTTGGATGCGATAGGCACATGGGGTTTGTCCTTGCGATCCTGACGGGCGAAGCCATAATAAGGTATCACGGCGATAATCTTCTGGGCGGAGGCGCGCTTGGCAGCGTCGACCATCATCAGCAGCTCAAAAAGATTGTCGGTGGGAGGCAGCGTCGACTGGATGATGAAGACGATACCGCCACGGATGGTTTCCTCGTAGGAAGGTTGAAATTCGCCGTCGGCATATTGGAAAACAGTGGAGTTTCCCAGGGGAATGCCATAAATATCGGCAACTCTGCGAGCCAGGTTTTCCGTTGCACGGCCCGCGAAAATGAATACTTTATCAGTTTTTTTATCGCCCATTGTGTGTTGATTTTGAGACTGCAAAGATACGCATTTTTTCTGGAATAGATAACTTTTTTTGAAAAAAAACTTGCTATGTCGAAAAAAAGTTGTAATTTTGCAAACGATTTCGAGAGCGAGAGACAAGGCCAGCAGGTGCTTTTTCTAGCTGGTTTTCAAGCCTCGACACCGCTTGCCCTGGTGGCGGAATGGTAGACGCGGTAGACTCAAAATCTGCTGTCAGCAATGGCGTGAGGGTTCAAGTCCCTCCCGGGGTACAAGAAACAGTAACGAATTTTTGTAGAGCTCGCTTTTTTGCGAGCTTTTTTTTGTCAACTGGTTTTTTGGTTAGGTGGGAATGTTTTTGTCGGCATTGGCCTTCTCAGTCGTCGACACTACTATATGTGCGCCTAGGTGTCTTTTGCCAGATATTAATATTAATGTATATACATATAAAAAAATGGCCCAAGGCTGGATACCTTGGGCCATTTGGATAAAATATCTAGTTAGAAAAAGAGTCTATTTAGCGGTGGTGGTGGTGGGGTTGGGGTACCAAACTAAACGGACACTGCAGCCCATGCCGGCATTGCACTGCTGGAGGGATGCTGGATAGGTGGTGGGCATGTTTTGCTGATTGCCTTGATGCGTTCCAAAAGTGAAATAAACGGCTCTGCCGTTATTGGTCAATGGATCGGAAGTCCAATAGAATCCTTGCTCGTTGTGGTAGGTAGAGGTAGTTGCATTGTGGGCCACATATCCATCGGCAGGGAAGAAGATGCAGCCGTTGGCTTCGAGCGTTTCCCATTCGGTACGGGAGTAGACATGGTTGTTCCAGTTGGTGGACGCGGTGGCAGTGTTGATGACGCTGGGCTGGGTGGTGATGGAGCTGGGCCATGCGAAGAGGTCGGGGAAGAGCAGGAGGCCGTTGATGTTGTTGGTTCCGTCGTTGACGGTGATCAAGGCATAGCGGGCATTGGCCACTCCGTTGACGGTGGAGGCCTCGCGGGTGTTGAGGAGGTAAGTCATCTGCTCACTGCTTAGGGTTCCCCAATGGCCGAGGTTGGGGTCGGCGTTGCTGAATTGTCCGCCCCAGTCAACAAACTGGCCATTGACCAAGCCTTCGTTCAGCGCATGGGCGAGCGAGTTGTCGTTGCCTTCGTTGCCAGTGCAGCTATAGGGAATCATTCCGGAAATGGAAGTGGAACTGTAGGCGTGGGTCTCATATTGCTGGTTTTCCATGGTCCAATCGGCATTGGTGGAGCCGGTGTAGAGCAGGTTGCCGCGGGAGAAATAGATGGTGTTGCCGTTCTCATCGGTGAAATCATCGACGGTGAACTCGCCAGGAAGTTGCTCGTCGCCATCATTTTCGGGGACATCCAGCGTAGGCACGGAGACCGGTCCGATCTGGTTGGCAAGGAGGGTGTTGGTGTTGCCGGACTGTTTGAGGGTCTTGGCATAGTAGTGGAGATGGTTGACACTGTCGGGAATGCCGTAGCGGATGGTGATAACGAAGGCGGTGTTGGCAGTTGGGGGTACGGCCACGTAGAAGGTGCCGTCCTCGCGGCTTGCACCGACGTTGAGGATGGTTTTCTTGTCGTTGCCGCCAGCGGTGGTGCTTTCATGCATGGTAACTACAGGTACGTCACCAGTGAAGTTGATGGTGCCGGCGCCGCTGAGCACTTTGGTGAGGCCGATTGTGGAGACCTCGATGCGGGCGATGTAGATGTTGGCAGGGACGGTCACTTTGAGCAAAGAGCAGATGTTGTAGAACTCAAGGTGGTGGGTTCCCTTGGCGGCCATGAGGGCATTGATGTGCTGTCTTCCGTTGTCGTCGACAGAATAGGTCTGAACGGCAGGAAGGGTGACGGCGGTGCCAGACTCTGAGTAGCTGCTTGTGGCTGCATTGGCGGGGAAGATGGCATAGTAGGTGCTGTCGGATCCGGCGGAAACGCCATCGAGGCTGATGGAGTAGATGCCTTGGGCTCCGGTGAGGGCTTTGCTAGTGCCATTGATCATGACTTGGTCGCCATTTTCGTTCCAGCAGGCATAATTGTCGTCGAGATAGACTTTCTCGCCTCCAATAGGAGCGATGGATGCAGTGATGCTTCTAGTGTCTTCTTTAGCGCAGCTGACGGTCAGCATCAAGGCAGCTGCTGCGATTGCGATATTTCTCATTTTCATCGTTAAATCCTCCTTGATTTAGTTAAAGGTTCCCCAAGTCGATCCTTCGCCGTCAGAGGCGTTGATTTCTTGGTACTGATTGTTTTGCCCAGTGGGAGAAATGAATTCATTGTCTTCTTTCGAGAAGGCAAAGCCACCTTCAACAAGGAATGAAACCACCTTGACCCGAGGCTCTTGATAGGTTTTCTTCAATTTGTTCATGATGCTTTTTTTTGACTTGTTATTATTTAAATTATTCGTTGATATTTGATTTTAAAGCTATTTTTGCCTGTTTTAGCTTCTAAAAGAGGTTATAAATGCACCATTTTTTTTACGTTTTCAATGATATTTGACCTCGATTTGGAAGTATTCTTGCCTGCTTTGTGTTGTTTGTTAATATTTTATGATTTATTTCTCTTTTATAATTTAAAATGCAAATATACTATTTATTTTTTAATAAATAAAATTTTTTTGGGGGAATATGAAAAAAAACCTAGCCGACTTTGCGTCAGATTCAAAAAGCAGAACAATGATGAAAAGTAAAAAATAATCCAACGCTGCCGGCCAGGCTAGGGTGTTTTCTAAAATCCTAATCAGGATATTGGCGTGTATCTTCTGAATATTGAATGCAAAAAATAGGTGCTATTGAGGCATTTAACTATTTTAATTTGCTAAACTGTATTATGCCATGTTTTGAAAACCAATTTTTTACACAATATTAGTCTATGTATACTGCATTGCAAATATACAAACTTTTTTTATTTTAAAAAGTATTTCTGATTTTTTTATGCCTTTAAAAGTTGATTGGCTTGAGGGTCTGTCGGGCTTGGCTTAGGGGCATGAGGTTGAAGTGCCACCATTCGGTAGGTAGCGGGATGAGGCCTTGCTGGCGCATGAGTTGCCGGAGCAGGCGCCGGTTGTCTAGTTCTTGCTGGGTGATGGCGCCCTTTTCGAGCAATTGCTGCTCATGGCCTATGTGCGCCTCAGGACCGAAGTGGTCGAATTCCGTGCCCATGGGCAGGAGGTTGCCTTCGGTATCGGCAAGAGTGATGTCTACTGCAGCAGCATAATTGTGCATTCCAGGACCATGGAGTGGATTGGCAACGTAAATATTGTTTGGGGTGCCGGCGACAAGGTGGAACATCTGTTGCTGCACTGATAGCGGCCTTGCGGCATCCCATATTAGCAGCGTTAGGTCGGGATGGCTTTGCTTTAAAGTTTGTTGTGCTTTTGCCAGTCTTTGGGCTAGCTCGGGCAAAAGGAAGGCTTTGTGTATGTCGTGGTAGAGGACTTGTCCTACGAAGTTTTCCGGTGTGGCGTAGATTAGTTTGACTTGTATGGTGGGTTCTACCTCTTGGATGTCTACGAGTCCTAGTTGCCGCAGTCGCGCTTCGGTTGGACTGTCTGGAATTGCAGTTGTTGACTTCTCAGTTGTATCTCCTAGAATTTTTTCGTCTGCGTAGGCACTGGTATCAGATATTTCATCGGTCGATGGCTGACAAGTGTTGCCGCAGCTAGTCAGCAAGATGATGAGTAGCTGCGGCAGCAGATGGTGAATGGGGATATGGCGCAAGTTCAACTGCTAGCGAATGAGGGTGACCGTGCCTTTGCGCTGGTGCTGGATTCTGTCTTTGTCGGTGTAGTAGATGACGTAGACGTATGACGCTTGGGGCAAGGCTACTCCTTTGTAGGTTCCATCCCAGCCGTAGTTGATGTCGTTGGAGAAGAACACTTGGTGACCAGCGCGATTGTATACTGCGAGACGGTAGTTGGATATGCTTTCTCCAGGTTTGTTGATGCGGGGGCGGAAAAGGGTCACTTCGGCATCGTCTGATCCTGGAATGAATGCGTTGGGGATCCAGAGGATGGTATCCTGAGTGGTGCTAGTGATGGGTGCTTTGACGGCGGGCTTGGCGGCAGGAGCAGGGGTGGAAGCTGTTGTCGCTGGAGCTTCGGACTCGTTGTGGGCGAGGGTGGGAGCAATGGTTGGGGAGGCGACAGCTTGGGTTGCCGATGCTGGGGTGGCTTCGGCATGTACTGTTGGCGTAGAGGCTGCGGAAACGGTGGGGGCAGTGGAACTGGGAGTGGTTGATACGATGGGAGCCGTTTCCATAGGGCTGGGGGTGACTGTGGGAGCAGCAGTGTTATGCGTGGGTTCGGCCTTGGTGGCAGCGGCTGCGGGCTCAGTGGTCGGGACGGCTGCGGGAGCGATGGCTTCAGCATTTACTGCGGGTTGCTGGGACTGTACCATGGCTACGTTGTCGGCTTGGCTGCTAGTGGCAGTAAGGCTGGGAGAGGGCCAGTTGATGACTGCTATGATGGCGATGGCGGTGACAGCGGCTCCGATGGCGCCGGTGACTACTTGGCGGCGGATCTTGTTGTGCTTGAGGGTGCGCTGGATGCTGTTCCAAACCTCAGGGTCGGGTTGCTCGGTGTAATGTTTGAGGTTGTTATTCATAGGGCTATATTTTTAGCGTGTTTTTTTATTTTGTTCAATAAAAGTTGTCTGGCGCGAGAGTAGGTGCTACGGACGGTGGTTTCGGGTTGGTCAAGCTTTAGGGCCATCTCGGGGTAGGATAGGCCGTCGACTTCGTGCATGTTGAATGCCAGGCGATATTTTTCCGGTAGCTGTTGCAACAGTGTGACAATCCAACGGGTGTCGTAGTTGTCGGTGTCAAGCGGAGAGGCCTCTGTTTGGCTTTCGAGCTCGTCTTGTTGCGCCATCTCCCATACGTCGCAGTAGGTGAGTTTTGAGCGACGTTTGACGTAGTTGATGGACTCGTTGACCATGATGTTGTAGATCCAGTCCTCTAAGGCTTGGGGGGTACGGAGCCTGCCGATGTTCTCAAAGACTTTGATGAATCCGTCGTGGAGCAGGTCTTGGGCCTCGTCGCGGGAACGCGTGTAGCGCATGCAGACGCCCAGCATCATGGGCCCATACTCGTCATAGAGACGCCGTTGGGCGCTGGGTTCCCTGCGTTGGCAGGCGGCTACGATATGTTCTACGTCGTTGATCATTTTCTTTTATGACACATAACTTTTATTTTTGTTGCAAAAAAATTAATTTTTTTTTCAGTGTACAGTAAATAGAGGACTCTTAACATACATTATGAGGCAATTATATAACGTGATTTCTGTGCCATTATTGTACGCATGGACTATTCGCTTTCTTCTATTTACCGTTCACAATCGCAACATTATTAGCAACATAATCGTGTGGTGCAGGTCGAAAAGGTTGCAGTTGCGAAAATGTGTTGTCTCTATGTCAAAAAAAAAATGTATTTTTGCAAATTCAAATTAGATGAAGAGGACATAGAAATATTGACGGCAACCGACTCTATCGCCGGCAGTGTTCGTAAGGATGCTGCGGGAGGAAAGTCCGGGCAACACGAGCCACCATACTTCCTAACGGGAAGGCGGCAGGGAGGCAAGAGCCCTGTTGACAGAAAGTGCCACAGAAAGACAAACCGCCGGCTAGTCCGGCAAGGGTGCAAGCGCGAGGCAAGAGCTCACGACTGGCGACAGCGATGCCGCTGGATGGCAAGCCTTATGGGTTGAAAAACCAAATATACCGGCAGTTAAGGGCAGGCTCGCCCGTTGCCGGGGGGTAGGTTGATAGAGGCCGGCGGCGACGTCGGCAGTAGATTAATGATAGAGGCTGTCTTCGCGACAGAACAGAACCCGGCTTATGAAGTTGCCGTCTTTTTTTAGATACTATAGTATAAAACAATAACATATGAAGAAGTTATCATTGCTGGCATTGGCCGCCGTCATGCTGTTTTCCTCCTGTTTCCATGACGGGGCATTGCTGTATAACCCTACTCCCTTGATGCAGTATCAGCATAAGCCTACCGAGGCACGGCTGCTGGAACTGGCTAAGAGCTATGCCGATGCCATCAACAAAAACCTTGAAGACAAGGCCATGCATCCGGGACTTTATGCCGACTACGGAGTCGCGCTCGCCAACCTTGGCTGTAAGCAGCAAGCCAATGTGATGTTCAATAACGAGATGATGCTCTTCCCTATGAGCAGCCGCTATGTTGAAGTGTTGAGACAGACCCTCGTCCCCGAATTGTCAGCGGTGACAACCTGCGATACCTCTGTGATTGATCTGAAGACTTTGGACACTATCCCTATCACCTATACTCCTGAAGAGGAGGCACTGCGCCAGCAGATAGCCAACGACCCCGAATACAAACGCATGCAGAAACAGTTGCAGAAGGAGGAAAAGGAACAGAAGGCCTTAGAGGCCAAGAAGGCCAAGAAATTGAAGGCTAAAGAGAATAAGGAGAAAGCCAAGGCCAAGGAGAAATCGAAGAAAGAGGCTCAGAAGGCCAAAGCCAAAGCTCAGAAAGAGCGAGAAAAAGCAAAAAAGGAGGCTCTGAAAGAGAAGCAGAAGGCCGCTAAGGAGGCTGAGAAGGCTAAGAAGGCCGAAGCTAAAGCTAAGAAGGAGGCTCAAAAAGAGGCCGAGAAGGCAAAGCAAGAATCTTCAAGCGCTAACAACTAGCGCTCCTTATCCGCGTTTTAATCACTTTACACCATTCACGATTCAAAATATACTAATAAAATGAAACGCTATATTATCTGGACCCTAACCTGTGTCTTGCTCTTGGCCTCCTGTAAGGAGGAAAAGAAAGTGACGACATTCCAAGATTTATATAAGGAGCAGCCTTTTGCCATCATCACTGCGCCAGTGCAGGATCTCGCTCCGCGCATCATCGTCAAGAACACGCAGGATAAGGTGCTCAATGACGAACTGGACGAATGTGCTCATTTTCTGCGCCAGTCGCTCACCCAGCCCCTCGTGGCCATGGGCTATTATGCGCTGCCTCCGCTATCGTCCGATATCATCTTGAACAAGGTGGACAAGAATTATCAGCAGCTGATGCAGGAGAATGTTGGCGAGTTTTCCACAAACTATGGTATTGATGCCATCTTGTTGGTGACTCTATATAAATGGAAGGAGCCTGAGATTAATGAGATTGTCGTCTTTGCCGAGTATACGTTGCGTTCGACTAAAACGGGTTTGGAGCTTATGCATACCTGTGTCCGAGGACGCAAAATCCAGCCCATTGATGCCAAATGCGAGCCGGTGGAGTTGGATAGCGACCTGCGGTTTATCGAGAATAGCGGCTTGGATAAGCGGTTGGCGCATCGTTGCATCCTTTTGCAGGAGATGAGCGACTTTGTGCTGCGCAGCATCCCCACCAGCGCTGGCCGATGGTATTTCCAGCACGACCAGTACATTTCAGCCAATCCTACCTATTATAGCTTCGTTATGCTCCCCGATGGCAGCATCGAGCGCACGGAGTATGATGACTTGGCTTTCAACAATGAGTGTCTCAAGAATTGAACTGGCTCTGACTCCGGCGTTGTACGGCTACCGTACCATTCGTGAGAACCACACTACCGTAGCAGTGGATGTGTTACGGGCCACTACGGCTATCTGTGCCGCGTTCCAGGCGGGCGCTGAAGCGGTGGTGCCGCTCGACTCGCTTGAGGCCTTAGAGCCTTATCGCCAACAAGGATTCCTACGCGCGGCCGAGCGTGGCGGCAAGAAGATCGGCGACGCCGAGTGCGGAAATTCGCCGACCGAGTACCTCTCCATGGACCTGCATGGTAGAAAGCTTGCTTATAGCACCACCAACGGCACGGTGTGCATCCTTTGTGCCAGCGATGCCTATCGTACTTTGGTGGGGGCTTTTGCCAATATCTCCGCTTTGACCCAGCGGCTGCTGGATTCTCCACAAGACCTGGTGATCTTGTGCAGCGGTTGGAAGAACGACTTCAGCCTTGAGGATACTCTTCTTGCCGGCGCACTCAGCCAAAGGCTTCTGGCTAGCGGCAGGTACTGCAGCAACCACGATGCCGTCATGATGGCGTTGGAAATGTGGAACTTGTGTGAGAATGACCCCTATGGCTATTGTTTGAAGCATGCCAGCCATGTGCAACGGCTCATCGGATTTGGTGCGCAGCGCGACATTGAGTTCGCCTTCCGCCAAGACACCTGCCCCCTAGTGCCTGCCTTTAAAGAGGGACTATTGACCATAACTTGAGGTTATCATGAAGTCACGACTGCTCTTTGCAATGCTGTTGCTGCCCCTCATGTTGCGGGCGCAGCATTCCGTACCGGACTCTTGCAGTAGCAGTATTGCGTGGCCTCAGATTGTTGTCCCTACTGTGCTGTTCTCTTCTGGCTCTGCCATTTCTTTTTCCACCTTGCATGACAGTTTCGACCTCCCTGTCCGCGACTATGTGCAGCGTGACGGGCATTCGCGTTTTGAAATTGAAAACTATCTGCAATATTCCACATGTGCTGCGCCTTTGGTGCTCAATGCCTGTGGGGTGAAAGGCAAGAGCGATTTCCGTGACCTCGTGGCAATTGAGCTTTGGAGCTCTGTGTGGGCAGCGGCCCTCAATACGGGCCTCAAGTATTCTCTTTGTGTTGAACGGCCCTATGGTGGCGTATACAATAGCTTTCCTTCTGGCCACACGGTTACTGCTTTTATGGGTGCCGAAATATTGCGGCGCGAGTATGGGGAAGACTATCCGGCCATAGCCATCGCAGGTTACGTGGTGGCAGCTTCAGTGGGACTTCTGCGCATTTACAACAACCGCCATTGGGCTAGCGATGTGTTGGCGGGTGCCGGCATTGGCATCCTCAGTGCAAGCATTGGCTATTGGCTTACTTTTTGATATTGATGAAGATTGTTGCCCACATAGAAACCTGTTTTCCCACAAAATTCGGCGTGCCGCGTCAGGCGGGCATCGTGGATACTCCAGGACGCATAGTCTTTGAGCCGGAATACCGTGTTGCCGATGCGTTGCGCGGATTGGAAGGTTTCGATTATATTTGGCTTATTTGGCAGTTTAGTGAGGCGGTGCGTGACGACTGGTCTCCAACCGTGCGGCCTCCTCGTTTGGGAGGAAATGAGCGCATGGGCGTCTTCGCTACTCGTAGCCCATTCCGGCCGAATGCCATAGGGCTCTCCTCTGTGCGTGTTTTGCGCGTGGAGCAGGACACGCTATTGGGCCCCGTCATCTATGTGAGTGGTGCCGATTTGATGGATGGTACCCCTATTTTTGACATTAAGCCCTATCTCCCTTACACCGACAGCCATCCCAACGCGCGAAGCGGTTTTGCTCCGACATCCTCCAACCGATTGTTGCAGGTTGAATGCGCCCCATCTTTATTAGAAACAGTGCCAAAAGGGTTGCGTGATTCATTGATTCAGGTGCTTGCAAACGACCCTCGCCCGCAGTTCCACCATGATTCCGAACGCCTGTATGGCATGTCGTATGGCGGCTGTGAGGTGCGATTCCGTGTTGAGGATGACCGCCTAATCGTGGTTGCCATAGAATAGTCCTAAGTGACAAGTGTTATCTTCTGGGGCTTTCCCAAGCTAGCAATAAAAAGGCTTGTTTTTGATTCGCGGTTCGTTAGGTGAACGGCCGTGTGGCGAAATTGTCGTGGCTTTGTCGCATGTTTGTTGCGAAGTAGAAAGGGCGTCACTTGGACGTCATTCATCGCAAATCCGGGAATGGCATTTCACCTTCAATGTCAAAAAGCCTTTCCTGGGGTGGGCGAAAAGATGCTGCCCATTGAGTCGGGGTGTCTCCGCAGGTATTCGTGTGCCACGAGACCCATGGTGTGGCGCAAGTTGAGTTCGCAAAGGTGATGATTGCCCTTGTCGTCGAGCAGGTAGTCCACGCCTAAGGGACCTTGGTAGAAAGGCGCGATGTTCGTCAGCAGCCATTCTTCTAGTTCTCTGCGTTCGATGTCGTTGAAATGGACTCGCTCTTGAATCTGATTGTCGGGGAATAATATGTTCCCTTGGTATACGCCACTGGAAGAGTTGAATAGAGAATAGCCTATCAGGGTTATGCCGCCGTTGCTTATCTGATATTCTAATGCGAAATTCTCCGCCACTCGGCATCGGGGTTCTAGTATGACACATTCTTGGCTGCGGATGATCTTGTGCATCCATAGGATGTCGTGTTCTGACAAGGCTCCGCTAACCCAGCGTATGCCTCTCCCAGAACCCGACCAAGGTGCTTTCATCACGATGTCGTGGTGCTGAAGGATCATCTGTTCAGCATCTTTTGTGCAGGTTGCTGCGCGGCATGCGGGCTGCATGGGGAGAAGGGTCGACCTGTGCTGTAAGCGCCGCCAGTGGGCAAGCGTTTCGTCAGAGGGCATGGATTCAATGGGAAACCCCAGCTTGGAGAGCTGCTCTTTGATCATCTTGTTCCACCCCCACGGCACTATGGCGGCATTGTCAATGCCTAGGCTGTCGAACATAGGAATGTCGCAGCTGGCAAAGCAGCTGGCATCGGGGTACAAGGCCTTCATCAGAGGCGCTGCGCTGCGGCTGAAAGACAATGCCGACATGGGCGGCACGTAGTGCCTATCGCCGTTGGCAAGGCAGAGATCATGTTCGGGGTTGAAGATGCAGATGGTCTTTTGGGCGGCTGTGGTCATGTCGGCAAAATACAAAGGGGAGACACGAGCCTCCCCTTTGTTGAATATTGGTGGTCTGATATTATTTGTTGACCTGGAATTTGGTGCAGCCAGTAGCAAAGAAGTTGCTGATCTGGTTGGCAGCGGCGATACCGGCATTGATGTTGGCCTCTTCGGTCTGGGCACCCATCTTTTTGGGAGTGGCGAAGTAGCGGCCTTCGAAAGCCTTGAAGTCGGCATCGGCATCGGGCATGATGTCGGTGATGTATTTGATATCGGAGCGTTCGGCCATCAGCTTGAGCAGTTCGGGCTCGTTGATGACTTCCTTGCGGGCGCTGTTGACGAGGATGCCGCCTTTGTGCATCTTGTTGACGAGAGCGTAGTTGATGCTCTGCTTGGTCTCGGCGGTAGCGGGGATGTGCAGGGAGACGATGTCGCAGGTCTCGAAGAGAGCATCCTGGTTGGCGACGGCGGTAGCGAGACCGGACTCGTTGATTTGGTCGGCGGTGAGGAATGCGTCGAAAGCATACACATCCATGCCGAAGCCCTTGGCGATGCGGGCCACGTTGCGGCCTACGTTGCCGAAAGCGAGGATACCGAGTTTCTTGCCCATGAGTTCAGAACCGGACTTGCCGTTGTAGAAGTTGCGGACGCAGAAGACGAGGAGACCCATGACGAGCTCGGCGACAGCGTTGCTGTTCTGGCCGGGGGTGTTCATGGCGACGATGCCGCGAGCGGTGCAAGCCTCGAGGTCGAGGTTGTCGAAACCGGCGCCGGCACGGACGACGATCTTCAGGTTCTTGGCATGGTCGATGACCTCCTTGGTGACCTTGTCGGAGCGGACGATGAGGGCGTCTGCATCGGCGACGGCAGCGTAGAAGTCGTTCACGTCGGTATATTTTTCGAGGAGGGCCAGCTCGTGACCGTTTTTCTCGACAACTTCGCGGATGCCGTCAACGGCAACCTTTGCGAAAGGCTTTTCGGTAGCAACTAAAATTTTCATATTATTTTTTAAGTGAATTGTGAATAGGCGAATGTGAATGTTCCCACAATGGACTATTCGGGTTTATTATTTGCGAATGGTGAATGGTGAATAGGAGTTGTGCCGCTTGGCAACGTCAATTCTCTATTCACCATTCACGAATCACTAAGAAAAACTATTTGTTAGCTTTCTCGAAGTCCTGCATGCACTGGACGAGGGCCTCAACGGCTTCGATGGTGCAGGCATTGTAGAGGCTGGCGCGGAAGCCACCAACGCTGCGGTGACCCTTGATGCCGACCATGCCGCGCTCCTTGGCGAAGGCCATGAAGGCATCCTGGAGGTTCTCGCGGCCTTCAGCCATGACCCAGCAGTGGTTCATGATGGAACGGTCTTCCTTGCACTCGACGGTGCCGCGGAACATGGTGTTGCGGTCGATTTCCTCATAGAGCATGGCGGATTTCTTGAGGTTGATCTTGTTCATCTCGGCAACGCCGCCAAGGTTCTTAACCCAGGTGAGGGTCTCGTGCATGACGAAGATGGGGAGCACGGGAGGAGTGTTGAACATGGAGATGTTCTTGGCCTCTTCGGCAGCGTGGGTGCGATAGTCGACCATGGTGGGCAGGGGGTTCATGTACTGACGGTCGGTGATCTTGCCGAGGATGTCTTTGCGGACAATGACGAAGGTCACGCCGGCAGGACCGACGTTCTTCTGGGCACCGCCGTAGATGAGACCATATTTCTTCACGTCGACGGGACGGCTCATGATGTCGGAGCTCATGTCGGCAACGAGCATGGTGGGGCAGCCTTCGAGGTCGTACTTGATCTCGGTGCCGTAGATGGTATTGTTGGTAGTGATGTGGAAATAATCGGCATCAGCAGGAACGTTGGCGAGGAAGTTCTTGGGGATGTAGCTGTAGGTCTTGTCTTCGCTGGAAGCGACGATGACGGTCTCGCCGAAGAGCTTGGCTTCCTTGGCGGCCTTCTTGGCCCAAACGCCGGTCTGCAGGTAGGCAGCTTTCTTGTTAAGGAGGTTGGCAGGAACAGTCATGAACTGGGTGCTGGCACCACCGCCGAGGAACAGAACCTCGTATTCGGCGGGGATGTTGAGAAGTTCACGCCAAAGCTGGCGGGTTTCCTCCATGGTACGCTCCCAACCAGGAGTACGGTGGGAGATTTCCATCAAACCGATACCGGTGTTGTCGAAGTTGCGGATGGCGTTGATTGTGGACTCAACGGCCTCTTTCGGCAGAACGCAGGGACCTGCGTTGAAGTTATAAGCTGTTTTCATTTGATTTGAATTTGAATGTTTTACGTATATTGTATTGTTGATTTTCGCGTGGGAAAACTTTTGCAAAGATACTCTTTTATTTTAATATATTGATACTTTCTTAAAAAAAAAGTTTTCAACTTTGTTTCTGCTTCTTATGTCCCTCCTTTGACTCATCGCCCAAGGCGGACAGGTGGCCGCTTCCTATTTCGAAAATTCGGTTTTTCTAGTCGGCTTCATGCCGGATGAAAAATATTTTTTTTAACTGAAAACTGTGAATAAATCACGACTCTTTTGAAGACTAGTGAGTTATAAAATACCCCCCTTCCTAACTGCTTTTGATTCTCAGTGTATTAGCTATAATGTGCTGCTAATTAGCTGTTTAATTGCGTTATTAACATGTATGGGGCTATTCTACAGCTAGTTGTGGAAATAATCAACATTTTTGCTCGATTAGTCAAAAAAATGCGAAATTAATTTGTATGGTTTGAAGAAAAAATGTATATTACGAGCCTTGTATTTTGTTAATATCCATAAAAGGGGTTATTTCTCAGTTTTTTGCAAGTTTTGCTAGTTGGGTGGTGCATGATATACCATGGGTTGCTTTATAAAAAAAAATTGATATATGCAAATATTTTTTTCACTAGGCGGGGTGAATAATTTGTTGCAATTTTGCATTGTAGAATTACGAGTGCGGGATTCGCATAAGTGCTACATTAACAACGAAAAGAGATAATATTGATACTATGGAGAAAGACTATCAGAGAGTGTGGAACGCCTGTTTGGAGTTCATCAAGGACAATCTTGTCAACAATGAGCAGGCATTTAATACTTGGTTCAAACCTATCGTCCCGATGATGCTCGATGGGAACACTTTGACGGTGCAGGTGCCGAGTATGTTTTTCATGGAGTGGCTGGAGGAGAACTATGCCGAATTGCTCAAGGACGCCATGCGCCTCACCTTGGGTGAACGAGCCTGCCTCCAATATAGTATTGTAATGGATAATACCGTCAATTCTCCAATCACTACCCGCATCCCATCCACGGGACATCCCTCCACCCAGAACCGTCCTAAGGATGTCCCTATGGCCTTGAACCATGACAATGGCCGTGAGATGCTCAATCCCTTTGTCATTCCTGGAATCAAGAAAATCTCCATCAACTCCCAGCTCAGCGAGTCTTACACTTTGCACAATTATGTCGAAGGCGAGTGTAACCGTTTGGCTCGTTCGGCCGGCTATGCCGTTGCCGAGAATCCGGGCAAGACGGCTTTTAACCCGCTCCTGCTCTATGGTGGCGTGGGCCTCGGAAAGACCCATCTGGCTAATGCAATAGGACTTAAGACCAAGGAACTGCACCCCGACAAGACTGTCCTCTACGTTACTTCCGAGCAGTTCATGCAGCAGTTCCAAGATGCTGGTCGCAACGGCACTACTACCGACTTTGTCCATTTCTATCAGATGGTCGATGTGCTCATCGTCGACGATATCCAGTTCTGGGCCAATAAGGCTACCCGTACGCAAGAGACGTTCTTCCATGTGTTCAATTACTTGCACCAGGCCAACAAGCAGATTATCATCACCAGCGACAAGGCTCCTAGCGAGCTCATGGGCCTCGAGACGCGTCTTGCCTCCCGACTCAAGTGGGGTCTGGCTGCCGAACTGCTTCCCCCCGATGTCGAGACCCGTATGAGCATCCTACGCCAGAAGCTGGTCAACGACGGAGTGGAGATGTCCGACGATGTGATTGAATATATCGCATACAATATTAATACTAATGTGCGCGAGCTCGAAGGCGCCCTCGTCTCTCTCGTTGCCCAATCCTCGCTCAACCACCGCGACGTTACCCTCGACCTCGCCAAGCAGATGGTTGATAAGTTTGTCAAAAGCACTGCCCGAGAAGTCACAATCGATTATATCCAGAAGGTGGTCTGCGACTATTTCAACATCCCCATCGACAGCATCCAGTCCCGCACCCGTAAGCGTGAGATCGTCCAGGCTCGCCAGCTCACCATGTATTTCGCCAAGAAGATGACTAAGTCATCACTTGCCATCATCGGCCTCCAGTGCGGCAACAAGGACCACGCCACCGTGCTGCATGCATGTAAGACTGTGGCCAACCTTGCCGATACCGACAAACAGTTCCGCTACTGGATCGATGAACTTGAGAAAAAATTTAAGGAGTAATCCCGATGAAAGTTCCTTTTAAGCCAGGCACGCTCATCTACCCATTGCCGGCAGTGATGGTCAGCTGCGGCGACTCCCCCGAGAACTACAATATCCTCACCGTGGCTTGGACAGGCACGGTCTGTAGCGATCCACCCATGTGTTACATCTCCGTGCGCCGCGAGCGCCACTCCTACGACATCATCCGCCGCACGGGCGAGTTTGTCATCAATCTTACCACCGAGGAGCTGGCCCAAGCCACCGACTGGTGCGGAGTCCGCAGCGGCAGGGATTATAATAAGTTCCGCGAAATGCGCCTCACGCCCGAATCGGGCCAGTTGGTCAAGGCACCGCTCATCGCCGAGAGTCCCCTCAACATCGAGTGCCGTGTCGTCGACGTGCGTCCCTTGGGCAGTCACGATATGTTCCTTGCCGATGTCGTTGCCATCGATGCCGAAGAAAATCTTATCGACAAGGGCACTGGAGCCTTCCAACTCAACCATGCCCATCCCTTGGCTTTCTCCCATGGCAAATACTACGGGTTAGGTGAAAAAATCGGGGGCTTTGGCTTTAGCGTCAAGAAAAAGAAATAAATATTAATAGAAAAGGTGAATTGGCCTTGCTCGCAGCATCCCACTCCTTTTTTGCACAGTCGTCCATTCACCATCCACATAATTCAATCCCTAATCAATGATTATTACCTGTGTAGAGCCTCTTGGCATCAGTCAAGAACATTTCGAAGAGCTCAAAAAGCAATTCTCCGCCCAAGGCCATCAATTCAGCTACTACCTTGACCGTAAGGAGGATGTTGACACCTTGGCAACTCGTATGCGCGAGGCTGATGTCGCGGTCATCTCCAACATCAAGCTCCCTGCTTCTGTCTTGCAGCAGTGCCCGAATCTCAAGTACCTTTCGGTGGCTTTCACTGGACTCGACCACATCGATCTCGAATATTGCCGTCAGCACGGCATCGAGGTGCAGAACGCTGCTGGCTACTCTACCACTGCTGTCAGCGAATTGGCTGTGGGTCTCATGCTCGACTTGCTTCGCCAAGTCACCCGTTTCGATGGCGCCATTCGTCGCGGAGAAGGCCGTGGGGCCTATCTGGGCCGTGAACTTCGTGGCAAGACTGTCGGTGTCGTCGGCACCGGTGCCATCGGCACGGCAACCATCCGTTTATTGCTGGCCTTCGGCTGCAAGGTTCTTGCCTACAATCGTAGCCAGCACCAGGAGGTTCTCGACATGGGCGTCTCTTACGTCACCCTTGAGCAGCTCCTCCGTGCGAGCGACATCGTCACGCTCCACGTCCCTCTCAATGCCGACACCCATCATCTCATCGGTCCCGCCCAGCTTGCCCTCATGAAGCCTACGGCATTGCTCGTCAACACCGCTCGCGGCAATGTCTGCGACATCCCCGCTGTCGCTGCCGCCCTCTCCGATGGCAAGGTCTTAGGTGCCGCTTTCGATGTCTACGAGACTGAGCCTCCGCTGCCTGCCGACCATCCGCTGTTGGCTGCACCCAATTGCATCTGCGTCCCCCATATCGGCTATGCTTCTCGCGAGGCTTTCGACATCCGCGCCGACATCGTTTTCGACCATGTATGCAATTTTTTGAGCCGGTAGGGTACTAAAACGAAAATATTGTAAACATAAATGCATCGTATTCTCTCTTTGGCTGCCATGCTTCTGCTGGCAGCCGTCGCTGTCGCCGAACCTGTCGACACTTGTGTGGCACGTCGCGCCGGCAACCATTTTTTGATGAGCAAGGGCCTCCTCGAAGCCAACGAGTCAGTCACCCTCTGTGCCACGCTATCCTCCTCGAGGATTCCCGACCCTTGCGCCTATGTCTTCAATGTCCGTAACGAGGGTTTTATTCTTGTCGCTGCCGACGATCGCTGCGTCCCCATTCTGGGCTATTCGCTCAATGGCGCTTACGATGCTGAGAAGCTGCCTGGCAATATGCGCGCCTGGCTCAACGGCTGCTGCGACGACATCGCTCGGGGAATCCTCGACCAGGCTCCTTTCAATGACTTTGCCTCTAGCCAGTGGAAGAAACTCCTTTCCGACAGCTATTCTGTCGTAGTGGACCCTAAGTCCGACGACTACCTCATAACTTCCACCTGGGCGCAAGGCAGCGGCTACAACGAATACTGTCCCAAGATGAATGGTCAGCATGTCGTGGTGGGCTGCGTCGCTACGGCAATGGCGCAGATTATCCGATACTATCAATATCCCCTCCGTGGCTTTGGCCGCAAGTCATACAGTCACCAGGCCTACGGCACTCAGGCCGTCGATTTCGACACCACCGACTACGACTACAGCCTCATGCCCAACCGGCTTGGCCGTAGCGCCACCCATGCTCAGAAGGACATGGTGTCGCGCCTTTGCTACCATTGCGGCGTCGTTGTCAATATGGAATATCAGCACGCTGGCCATACTTCCGGCAGCGGTGCGCATACCAGCCATGTCGTTGATGGCTTGCAGTTTTTCGGTTACACCGACGCCCGGCACTTCGTCCGCGCCAACGTCAACGACGATGCGCTTTGGACAGCCATGATTCGTGAGGAAATCGACCATCGCCGCCCCATCGAGTATTCTGGCCATAGCAGCGAGGGAGGCCATGCCTTCATCCTTGACGGCTACAACAACCAGGGCCAGTACCATTTCAATTGGGGATGGGATGGGTATTGCGATGGCTTCTATGCCCTTACCACCATGGTGGGATATACCTCTTCCCACGAGATGGTCACCCATATCCAGCCTTCTGGCTGGGATGGCCACCTTGCCCAGTTCCATGTCTCGCCCGATGGCACGGGCTCCGGGGTCAGTTGGAGCCAGGCCAATGGCAATCTCGCCGCCGCCATCGCCCTCAACAAGCTCGTCAACCGCGAGGTGTGGGTCCTCGAAGGAACCTACTATGGCGACACCGCCTCGGAGTATGCTTTTTCCTTCAACAACCCTGTCACCATCATTGGCGGCTTCGCTGGCACCGAAACGTCTGTCGAACAGCTTAGCCCCGACCAGCATCCCACCATTTTTGACGGCCTTGGGCAGCATGCCATTTTTCGCGCGGTCTGCAATTCGTCAGCCAGCCGCTCCGTCAAGATTAGCAACATCATCTTCCAGAACGGCTACTCTCTGAAGGGTCAGTCGGTTTTCCTCTCTGGCAATGTCAATGCCAGCAATTTCATCATCCGCGATTGCAGGAGCGACAGTGGCAATGTCCTTCGTCTCAACGGCTGCCTCATGCGTTACTCCAGCCTTTATGGCAACCAGGCTCCCGTCGTTTGCAGCCAGCGTGATGCCGTCGTACGCCAGAGCCTCGTATGCAATAACGAAGGCATCGCCATAGAGCTGCTCGATGGTTCCCGATTGGTCAATAGCACCGTCGCTAGCAATGCCGGCCTCGGGTTGGCTATGGGTGACCGGTCAAGCAGTATCAACAACATCTTGTGGAACAACGACACCAACATCGTCATCCGTGGAGCCATCAGCGATACCAGCCTCCGCTATTGCGCCATTGGGGAGTCTTTGCCTGCCGACACCAGCATTGTCGACAGTACTTTGATGGTGCTCCCATTGGACAATGAGGCTTCTGACGGCACGCACTTCGTCAATCCTAGCATTCAGCGCGGCATGGTTGGTGACGCTGATGGGTTCGACTGGCATCTCAACCGCGGTTCAGCCTGCATCAATGCTGGCGAGCGGCTGGCGGAGAGTGTCCTCGATGGCGACAAGGACCATTCCCTGCGTTGCCGCAATGGAGCCATCGATCTTGGCTGCTATGAGAGCCGTTACAATGTGTCGCTCGAGGAGCCTCAATTGTCAGGCGTTGTGCTGTATCCCAACCCCACCGTCTCTGTGGTCACTGTCAGCGGATATGATGGCTCTGTCAAATTGTTCGATGTCATGGGCCGTGGTATGCTTACTGCTGATGTCCAATCTGAAGGTACCCGCCTCGACCTCTCGTCCCTTCCCAAGGGCATTTACTTCCTCCGTGTTGGGGCTGCCTCCATTCGCATCTGCAAGGAGTAGCCTGCCGACTTCCTGGTCGAGCCGTTCGACCCGATGAGGAATATGTTGAAGCCCCGGTGAATCTCTTCATCGGGGCTTCAGCTTTTAACGGAGCCTATTCTGTTGACGGACGGCACAAGGGCCAACGGCCTTTTAGTCCGCCTTCATGGCTCATTTATACGTCAGCCGGCTGAAATTGTCGTTGCTCCAGTATTTTTGGGCTGTTTCTTGTAGCTGCTTAGGGGTGAGGGCCATGATGTCGCGTGTCATCTCATCCAGGGTGTCCACGTGGTTGAAGTTGAGGTAGGCTTTGCCGATGCTCTGCATCTCGTTGAGGCCGTTGTCGCTTTGGATGGCCAGTTGTCCGATGAACTGGGTTTGGGCGGCTCGTAGCTGCTGGGATGTGAGCGGCTTGTCGCGCAGCCGCTGGATCTCGCCCATGATGAGCTCGACGGTGCGTTCGTCGGCATCGTTGTCCACCCCGGCATAGATGTAGCATATGCCGGCATCGGTGAATGGCACGTATTGCGACTCGATGGTATAGCAGAATCCTTGTTTCTCGCGTACGGCAACGTTGAGGCGAGCATTCATGGCGGGGCCTCCTAAGATGTTGTTCAGCAGGGTGAAAGCTGTCTTCTCGCTGTCGTACAGGGTGGGTGCGGGTCCGCCGACCATGAGGTGCGCTTGGTGGGTGCGGCGGTGGATGGTATTGTTGAAGGTCGATGGCCGGAAGTCGAAGGCTGGAGGTTGGCCCTCATCCGGCTTCTCCGAAGATGGGCTTGGTGTCAAAAAGTATTTTTCGCAGAGCCGCACCAGCTTGCCGAAGTCGGCGTTGCCCACCACAGTGACAACCATTTTGTCGGGGGTGTAGTTGCTGCGCATGAATTCCGACAGGCGCTCTGAGGTGAAGTGCTTGACGTTCTTCTTGCTTCCCAGTATGTTGTGGGCGAGTGGGTGTTTGCCGAAGTAGCACTCTTCGAAATCATCGTAGATGAGCTCTGAGGGAGCGTCTTTATAGAGGTTGATTTCTTCTATGACCACGTCTTTCTCCTTCTCGATTTCGTGGGGCGGGAAGGTGGAATGGAACAGGATGTCGGCGAAGAGCTCGAGGCAGCGTTCTAGGTGTGTGGCGAGTGCCGATGCGTAGATGCAGGTCTCCTCTTTGGTGGTGAAGGCATCGAGTTCTCCGCCGATGCCGTCGATACGGTTGCGGATGTGGCAGGAGCGGCGGTGGCTGGTGCCTTTGAAGATGGCATGCTCGATAAAGTGTGCGATGCCTTGGTCGGCATCGGCCTGTTCGTGGCGGGAGCCGATGCCTATGTATACGCCAGCATAGACTACTGGCGAGTCGCTATGTCGGAAGACGATGCGGAGTCCGTTGGGGAGGGTGTGGTATTGGTACATGGGATGCGGTATGTTGGGGTTGAGGGTCGTGGGGCGAGGAGTGAGAGTCCCATGACGGCAAAGGTGATGCCTGCCAAGGTCTCGAGGGTGTCCTCGCTGATGAAGGAGATGAGGAGTATGCAGAGGAAGGCAGCGAAGAGTGCGGGGCTGCCGCGGTGAGCTTTTCTATGGAGGTGATGGGCTGCCCGCCAGAATGCGGCAACGATGAGGCCGAAGCCCAAGAGCCCAAAGGCCAGCAATAGGTTGAGGTATTGGCTGTGGGTGTGCAGCTGGGTGTCGGCAAGGGGCGATTGGTCGGCTTGTAGCTGGTGGTGCAGCTCATCGGGCACGTCGCCGGTGCCGACGCCGAGCAGCGGGTGACGTAGGAAAAGCCGACCTCCTGCGCGCCATAGCTCAAAGCGCTGCAGCATGGTGAAGTTGTTCACGCTGCGGTAGCAGCGGTAGTTTTCGTACTCGTAGCAGAGCACATAGACCATCTTGCGCAGTCCGGGACGGGTGTACACGGGGTTGGCGATGCCCTTCTCGATGGCGGCTATGTCGTCGGCAGTGAGCTGGGTCATGCCGGCACTGTCCTTGGTGAGGCCCATGCCGTTGAGGTAGCGCAGCAGGGCGGGGTAGATGGTGTAGCCCACGGGGGTGAGGCTGTCGAAGGGCACGTCGCTGACGAGTGCCCACTGCTGTCTAAGCTCGGGCTCGCAGACATAGTGGTGGACATAGTTGCCGTTCTCGATGAGGCCGTCATCGCGATGCAGGTAGGGGGTGCCGTTGGCCGTGCAGGATGCCAGCGGCTGGGTGGAGAGGGGCTTGAGATGGTAGTAGTCGTAGCAGAGCAGTCCCGTCACCGTCGCTGCTGCCAGCAGCAGCGCGAGGCCTCCTCCTAGCGCGATGCGGAACAGGCGCGGGGACATCTTGCGGCGGCAGCAGAGCGGCAGCACGATGGCCAGCACCAGCAGGATGATGAAGGCGGTGTAGGCCCTGATCAGCAGCAGGAAGGCCAGTAGCCACAAGGCGAGCAGGGCGTTGGCGGCATAGAGCCAGCGACGGCGCTCCCGCACGGCAGCGTAGGCCAGCAGCACCAGCGCCAGGCAGATGTTGAGGCCGAAGCGGATGTGTGAGATGTAGGGCACGATGTCGCGGTAGGGAAGGTCGGGAATGGTGAGATGCCGCACCCAGCCGATGAGGGTGACCACGAAGATCGCGCCAACGTATGCGATGCCGATGTTTAGCCGTTCCTTCTGGCTGGGTGGGGCCGTGGTGAGCACGACCAGCGGGATGGCCAGCAGCGGCAGCTTCTTCTGGATGTCGTGAAGGCCGTAGGCCAAGTCGGCGGTGCCGACCAGCCACAGTAGGTGCACGCCCATGAACAGCAGCACGGCTTGGAGCAGTTTGCTGTTGCGGAGGTAGGTTAGCTTCTCGCGCCAGTTCCACTCCGCCGCCCAGTTGGCCAGCAGCAGCACCCAGGCTAGGTTTGTCATGAATACCGAGGTGGTCATGCTGGCTGCCAGTATGCAGAGCAGCACGGCGTATATCGTTCTATGGATGCGGGTTCGCAAGGACAGGGTGGGGGGTTACGGACGGAGAATCTTCTGGTAGGCAGCGGGGTCGGTGAGAATCTTGACGGCCTGCTCCACGTCGGGGTCGTCGGCTAGGGCGCCTTCGATGCAGCCTTGGCGGTAGTAGTAATGCAGCAAGATGGCATCCTTCAGCAGTTCGCTGATCTCCTGTCTGTTTCGATTGAGGTCCTCTTTCTTGGCCTCTTTGTAGGTCTTTTCGAGTTGGTCTATCTGTTGCTTCAGGTTGTCGAGGTAGTTCTCTTCTTCGGCCACTTTGCGCAACTCGGTGATGATGTTCTCGGTATAGGTGGTATAATCGTAGGTCTTGTCAGAGAGGTAGTCGACGAAGTCGTTCCATATCTCGTCGGTGATGGCGAACTGGGCGGCGGGGGCGATGCTGTCGTGCTCGCGGGCAAACTTGACGGCGTAGTTGAAGAAGTGGAAGCGGTTGTAGAGGGCAACGGAGAGCAGCGAGGCGTCGGGATGTTCGACCTCGACGTCGGGTTCGATGCCGAAGCCGTCGTACACGGTGCGGCCGTTGCGGGTCTGGAAGGCGGTCTTAAGCGAGTCGGGCACCTTGATGGCATGGCCGTCGGCGTCGCGGTGCTGGTAGTCGATGGCCTGGATGCAGCGTCCGCTGGGGATGAAGTATTTCGACACGGTGACTTTCATCTGGCTGTTGTAGGGCATGTTGAGGATGTTCTGCACGAGACCTTTGCCGAAGGAGCGTTCGCCGATGATGATGGCGCGGTCGAGGTCTTGGAGGCTTCCGCTGACAATCTCGCTGGCCGACGCGCTGTTGCTGTTGATGAGCACGGCGAGGGGTATCTCGGTGTCTTCCGGGGTGTAGCGGGTGCGGCTCTTAAGGTTTTTTGAGGCCACCTTGCCCTTGGTCTCCACCACCAGTTCTCCGTTGCGTACCCAGATGTTGACGATGTCGACGGCTTCACCCATGAGGCCGCCGCCGTTGTTGCGGAGGTCGAGGATGACGCCGCGCATGTTGGGATTGTCGCGTTTCAGCTTCTGGAAGGCTTCGCGCACGTTCTTGGCGGCATCTTGCGTGAACTCGTCGAGGCGGATGTATCCTATGCCGCTGGGAAGCATGCCGCTGTACGACATGTTGGGCAGCCGTATCTCGGCTCGGGTGATGGTGTAGTCGAGCATCTTGCCGTCGCGTTCGACGGTGATGGTTACGTCGGTGCCGGCCTGGCCGCGCATGGCGCTGCTGACGTCGGCGTTGTTCTTGCCTTCGGTGCTGGTGCCGTCGACGGCCACGATGCGGTCGCCGATCTTGAGTCCGGCCTTGTCGGCGGGGAGCCCCTTATAGGGCTCGGCGATGTAGACGCTGCTGCCGTCTTGGTGTATGAGGGCCCCCAGGCCGCCATATTGGCCCATGATCTGGAGCTTGACGTCCTCGATGTCGCTCTCCGCGTAGTAGTTGGTATAGGGGTCCATCGAGGCCAGCATGGCATCGATGGCAGTCTTCATGGCCTTGCCGGGGTCGACGTCGTCGACGTAGTTGGCATGGAGGTTCTTGTAAACGTTGGCAAAGATTTCCAAGTTCTTGGCTATCTCGAAGCCTTTGTCGGTCTGGGCGCCGGCAAGGGCGGCAGCCAGCAGGAATGGGAGGATGATGTTTCTTTTCAGGGTCATATTCTATAGTCGTTGATCAAGCGTTGCGTGTTGATGTCTTTTGGCGACACGAGCCATATCTGGTCGTGCTCTTCCAGCACGGTGTCGGCGCTGGGGTTCACTAGGTACTCGCTGCCGCGTTCGATGGCGATGATGAGGGCGTGGTAGCGTTCCATGAATTGGGTCTGCTTGATGGGCATGCCCACCAGCAGGTGCTTGTCGGGTATCTCCACCTTGTAGGTGTTGATCTCGTGGTCGGAGTGGTCGTGGATGAGCATGTCGGGCTCCACCTCTATGACGCCGCGCACGCGTGCCAGCTGGTCTTCGTCGCCGAGGATGGTGAGCTTGTCGCCCGGGAGGATGAGCATCTCTTTGTCGGGCAGGTCGAACACCTCTCCGGCACGTTCGATGGTGACGATGTTGACGTTGTACTGTTGGCGGAATCCGGTATCTTTGATGGCCAGTCCCGCCATGGGCGAGTAGGAGGTCACCGTCATGCGTTCCATGAGGAAGTTTTTCTCAAACGATTCGGGTATCTTGAACGAGTTCTGCGCCTGGCGCTGGTTGAAGTTGGCCACGAAGTTCTTCTCGATGCGGTTGTAGAAATCGGTGGCGCGCTTGGTGAGAAGCACCACGAAAACGATGACGATGGCCAGCACCAGCAGCAGTCCGATGGCGGGGTGCATGTAGCGCGATACGACCAAGCCGACGCAGAATAGGGTGATGAAGTAGCGCAGCGCCAGCAGCGGTATCACGGCCACCTGGCTGTGGTTGTAGGCATGCAGCATGCGGCGGATGGTGGTGGGGTTGACGTTCTTCACGGCGAGGGCCCACAGGAAGGGCGCCATCACCACCAGCGTCACCAGCGTGCCCAGCAGGTTGCCCCAGAAGGCGGGAATGTCCCAGCTGCTGAAGACGCGGTTGATGAAGGGCTTGAGCAGCAGGAAGCTGAGCAGCGCCAGCGCGATTAGGATGACGCCGTATAGGAGGATGGAGGTGATCTGTTTCTTCACGAAGTTGGTGAGCTTCTTCTCGTGGGTGTTGACGCGCGACGAGTTGCTGTATTGCTCCAAGGCGGTCTTCAGCCTGATGGGCAGCCTGGGGTAGATCTTCTCGTAGGCGGGCAGGCCGCCTTTGATCATGTAGGGCGTCACGAAGGTGGTGAGGATCGAGACCGAGACGATGATGGGGTAGAGGTTGGCGTCGATGACATGGAAGCTCAATCCCACCCCCGCTATGATGAAGGAGAACTCGCCGATCTGGCAGAAGCAGAAGCCGCCTTGCATGGCCGTCTTCAGCGGCTTGCCGCTGAGCAGGATGCCCGAGGTGGCGGCAAACGACTTGAACACGATCACCGTGCCCGCGATGGCTAGGATGGGACCGATGTATTTCACCAGCACCTCGGGGTTGACCAGCATGCCCACCGACACGAAAAACACCGCCCCGAAGAGGTTCTTGATGGGGGTGATGATGCGGTGGATGACATCGGCTTCGATGGTCTCGCTCAGGATGGCGCCCATCACGAAGGCTCCCAGTGCCGTCGAGAATCCAGCAAAGTCCGCCAGCACCACCATGCCGAAGCAGAGCCCCACGGCAACGATGCAGAGGGTCTCCTCCGTCATCCAGCGGCGCATCCACCGCAGGAATGTCGGGATGAGGAAGATGCCGAAGGTGAACCAGACGATGAGGAAGAACACCAGCTTCACCAGGCTCAGACCCAGCTCGGCACCGTTGAAGCTGCGGCTGACACTCAGCGTCGACAGCAGCACCAGCAGCAGCACGGCGATGAGGTCTTCCACCACCAGCACGGCGGTGACGGTGCCCGTGAACTTCTGCTGCTTGAGCTTCAGGTCGTCGAACGACTTGATGATGATGGTGGTGGAGGATATCGACAGCATGCAGCCGAGGAAGATGCACTCCATCTGCCCCCAGCCCAGCATGCGCCCCAGCAGGTTGCCGATGGCAAACATGATGGCCAGCTCCGTCAAGGCCGTGATGGCCCCCGTCGCACCCACCTTCTTCAGTTTCTTGATGCTGAACTCCAGTCCCAATGCGAACATCAGGAACACGATGCCGATGTCGCTCCATACGTGGATATTGCTGTCGTCGGTGATGGCGGGAAACCAGGGAAAGTAGGGACCGATGAAGAATCCGGCAACGATATACCCGAGCACCAGCGGCTGCTTGAGCCATTTGAATATCACGGTGATGACGCCCGCCGTCATCAAGATGATGGCCAAGTCGAGGAATATGGGAGGCAGTGAAGACATATCTTTTCTTATATAATAAATAGTATTAACGCAAGAAAAAACTTATTATTGCCCGCCGCAGATTTTTTTTCCGCCCCAGCCCCCAGCCCCCAGACTCTAGCCTCTAGCCTCTAGACCCTTGACTCTTGACCCT
>X415_White_Rhinoceros__coassemble_31_pt1 | contig 42949 bp, 36 predicted proteins | sample X415_White_Rhinoceros__metabat2_low_PE_004 | metagenome-assembled genome bin X415_White_Rhinoceros | reverse complement strand
GCAAGATAAACCCCTAAAACATATATCCCCATGCTGCTCAACTTCATCAACTGGAATGTCGACCCCATCATGTTCCACCTCGGCTCTTTCGGCCTGCGGTACTACTCCTTCGGCTTCCTCTTCGCCTTCCTCTTTGGCTACCTCATCCTCTACCGGATGTTCAAGCACGAGAAGGTCGACATCAAATACCTCGACACCCTCGTCGTATGGATCTTCCTCGCCGTCCTCATCGGCGCCCGCCTCGGCCACTGCCTCTTCTACGAACCCGACTACTTCTGCACCTCCGAGCACTGGCTCGAGATCTTCCTCCCCTTCAACATGCAGACCGGCCAGTTCACCGGCTACCAAGGCCTCGCCAGCCACGGCGCCGCCATCGCCATCATCTTCACCATCTGGCTCTTCCAGCGCAAATACAGGCTCAACCCCTGGTGGATCTTCGACCGCCTCGTCATCATCGTCGCCCTCGGCGGCTGCTTCATCCGCCTCGGCAACCTCTTCAACTCCGAGATTTACGGCGTCCAGACCTCCCTCCCCTGGGGCTTTATCTTCGAACGCAACGGCGAGACCGTCCCCAAGCACCCCACCCAGCTCTACGAATCCCTCTCCTACCTCATCATCTTCCTCGTCTGCTTCTGGGCCTACCACAAACACGACGGCAAGCTCCACAACGGCCGCCTCTTCGGCTGGTGGCTGGTGGCTCTCTTCGGCGTCCGCATCCTCATCGAGTTCGTCAAGGAAGAACAGGTCGAATTCGAAAAATCCATGGTCCTCGACATGGGCCAGTGGCTCAGCATCCCCTTCGTCATCCTAGGCTTCCTCCTTGTCATCCTCTCCCGCAAGGGCCTCCTTCGCGAAGGCACCTACCTCCAACCCCGCAACAACGACAAAAAGTAATAAAAAGCATAACAATCACACCCTTATGAAAAAACTCATCCTAGTCCGCCACGGCGAAAGCGAATGGAACAAAATGAACCTCTTCACAGGCTGGACCGACGTCGACCTCACCTACTTCGGCATGTGCGAAGCCTACCAGGCCGGCCGTCTCCTCAAAGACGAAGGCTACCGCCCCACCATCTGCTTCACCTCCTACCTCAAGCGCGCCGTCAAGACCCTCAACCAAATCCTCGACGCCATGGACATGGATTACCTCCCCGTCGAAAAAAGCTGGCGCCTCAACGAAAAAAGCTACGGTGCCCTCCAAGGCGCCAACAAGGCCGAAACACTCCAGAAATACGGCGAAGAAAAACTCATGGCCTGGCGCCGCAGCTACGACGTCCAGCCGCCCGCACTCGACCCCTCCGACAAGCGCAGCCCCCTCAACGACCCGCGCTATGCCGCCGTCTCCCCCAACGAGCTCCCCGCCACCGAGGCACTCTGCGACACCATCGCACGTCTCATGCCCTACTACCAGGAAGCCATCCTCCCTGCCTTCCGCGACAACGACGAAGTCCTCGTCGTCGCCCACGGCAATAGTTTGCGCGGTATCGTCAAGACACTCAAGCAGATGGGCAACGATGAGATTGTCGGTTTCAACATCCCCACCGCCGTACCCTATATTTTTGAGTTCGACGACCAGATGAACCTCCAAAAAGACTTCTATCTTGGCAACCAAGAAGAAATTCGCAAAAAAATCGAAGGCGTTAAAAATCAGGCTAAAAGAAAATAATTTACACCCCATTTTCGCAAAAATCGAAAGTTTTTTTTGCTAATCCAAAAAAAGTTCGTACTTTTGCATCCGCTTTCGCCAGAGAAAAAGCTAGTTTTTTTCGAGAAAGCATACAGCTACGGAGAGGTGGGTGAGTGGCTGAAACCAACAGTTTGCTAAACTGTCGTACTCGATTAGGGTACCGGGGGTTCGAATCCCCCCTTCTCCGCCAAAACACCAAAGACGTCGCAACAGACGTCTTTTTTTTAGACGGGATATAGCGAAGTCCGGTTATCGCGCCTGCTTTGGGAGCAGGAGATCCCCAGTTCGAATCTGGGTGTCCCGACAAGAGAGGAACGACGCTCTCGCTCTGGTTCCGTAGCTCAGCTGGATAGAGCAACTGCCTTCTAAGCAGTAGGTCCTGCGTTCGAATCGCAGCGGAATCACACAACAATCCACTTTTATTAATGAGCCTGGCTTCCTTGCTGGGCTCTAATCTTATAGATCGCCACCGCCATGACAGCCCCCGCCCCCGCGCCCCGCGCCATACTCTTCGACTTCGACGGCACCCTCGCCGACACCGCCCGCGGCATCGTCGCCACCGTCCAGGGCACCCTGGAACGCCTAGGCTACCCCGCCGCCGACCCCGCCGCCGTGCGCCGCACCATAGGCCTCCCGCTCACCGACTGCTTCCGTCTTGCCACCGCCGTCCCCGACGCACAGGTCGACGATGCCGTCGCCATCTACCGCCAGCTCTTCCCCTCCCTCGCCCTCGACCACATCGTCATCTATCCCCACGTCCTCGACACCCTCGACCTCCTCCGTCGCCGCGGCCACATCCTCGCCATCGTCTCCTCTCGCCACCACATGTCCCTCGACCCCCTCGTCCAACAGCTCGGCATCATCCGCCACATCCCCCTCGACCATGTCTTCGGCGAAGGCGACGGCACCGCCCTCCGTCCCAAGCCCGCCCCCGACCTCGCGCTCCATGCCCTCGCTGCCCTTGGCCTCCCTGCCTCCGACGCCCTCGTGGTAGGCGACACCACCTTCGACATCCTCATGGGCTCCTCCGCAGGCTGCCGCACCTGTGCCGTCACCTACGGCAACCAGCAGCGCCCCCAGCTCCTCACCGCCCACCCCGGCGCCATCATCGACCGCTTCGACCAGCTCCCCGCAACCCTCTGACCTTCGGTGGCCGACAAGGTTCAAAGTTCAAGGTTCAAAGTTCAAGGTTTTGGGCTCCCTTCGGTCGCCGACCAAGGACTGAAGACTAAGGACTAAGGATTGAGGACTGAAGACAATTCCTCGACCCTTGATTCTCGACCCTAGACTCTAGACTGTAGTCCGTTGTTCGCGACCGCAGGGAGCATAATTCTTAATTCTTAATTATTTGCGGCGGCAGCCTCTTCGCGTACTTGTGGCGCTGGCGCCACTAAACTTTGCGTACTTCAACCACGTTGTATACTAAGTTGTCAACAAGCCTTTTTCTCTTTTACCCTTCGCGTGAGTTTTAAAAATAGGCTCCCTTCGGTCGCCGACCAAGGACTGAAGACTAGGGACTGAGGACTGAAGACAATTCCTCGACCCTTGATTCTCGACCCTAGACTCTAGACTGTAGTCCGTTGTTCGCGACCGCAGGGAGCATAATTCTTAATTCTTAATTATTTGCGGCGGCCGCCTTCTTTGCGTGCCTTGTGCGCATTTGCGCACCCACTTTGCGGCCTTCAAAAACGGACTCGACAAGTAGCAAGCGACTAAAAAACTTTTATTCTTTTACTCTTTGCGTGGATGATAAAAATTTGTGCTGTAGCTAATTATAAATTATAAATTGTGAATGATAAATTATATAATTCCCTTTTGCGTGGATGAAAATTAGCAAGCAAGAGTTGTAGACTGTTTTCTGCCACGAAGTGGCCATTTTCTCCCGAAGGGGTTTTCTGCGTAGGGCTGCACGCCGCGAGGCGGGCCTTGGGGGTGAGACGCAGACCGATTGAAGAGCTCGCTCTTCGAAGCGGGCAGCGGCTCGACCACAAGCCAGGTTCTACGCAGGAGAACCAGCCCAAACGCGTTTTCCTCCCATTTCCAAAGATTCTGCAGAAAGAGACCTGTCCTCGCTGCAACGTCACTGTGAAAAAGCCTGTTTATTGCCGTTTGTTCGTTCTAAAAGCGAAGGAACGACGAAGGAAGAGCGAACAATGAACGAACAATCGACGAACAACCGACGAGGGCAAAAAGGTGACCTATCGCCTTTTGTGGGTCGAAAGAACGAACAAAGTGGGACAGAATTCTTTTGCAAAGAGACGAAAATTATTTTACATAGTAAAATAAAAGTTAAGAATTAACATTTTTTAAAGCAATTTGCATAGGTCGAGGGCATGGCAAAAAGTCTCTCATTCGTGATTCGTGATTTTTAATTTTTTTTCGTTTCCTCTCTCTGAAAGAGAAATTAATGAAAGAATATATATACCTTAATTTATAAATAAGGTATTTTTTGGGGCATGGCAAAACATGAATTTTTTTTAAAATCACGAATCACGAATCACGAATCTGCGATAAACTATATGCAAATTCTCGATAGGATATTCTTGGTCTTACCGACTACAAGATGCTGGCATTGGCTGCCGTTGCTATCATACGAGCCCATCTACATTCTGGCAGTCATAGGCCACAGCCCCTCCCACTATATTGGCAAGTGCAGCCTCCCAATGCACTTCAATTTATTGGCTTAATAGGCGCAAGTGCGTGCCTTTTAGCTTGTAAAGCGCTAATCTAAGGCTATGTTGACCCAAACGACACTACCATCTGCTATTGCTGGAGGCTGACCCAGAAGATTGAGCTCATTGGCGGAACGAGGAAGAACCCCCAATACCAAAAATTCGTGATTCGTGATTCGTGATTTTTAATTTTTTTTTGAGAATACGCCGACAAGTGGAACCGCCCCGCGGCACGATCGTGCCGCGGGGCGGTTCCACTAGGGGCTGAAGACTATTTATTATTTGCTTCCAAGCGTCCCTAGTCCTCACGCGACCGAAGGGAGCCCAACTTTGAACCTTCTGACTACAGTCTAGGGTCAAGGGTCAAGAGTCTAGGGTCGAGGGATTGTCTTCAGTCCTCAGTCCCTAGTCGGCGACCAAAGGGAGCCAATTTTTAAAACTCACGCGAAGGGTAAAAGGGAAAAAGGCTTGTTGACAACTTGGTATACAACGGGTTGAAGTACGTGAAGGGGGTGCGCTTAAGCGCACAAGTACGCGAAGAGGCTGACGCCACAAATAATTAAGAATTAAGAATTAAGATTTAAGAATTGGGCTCCCTGCGGTCGCGGACAACAGACTACGGACAATCGACGGCTCCCGCCCAGTCCTAAGTCCTAAGTCCCTAGTCGGCGACTAAAGGGAGCCAATTTTTAAAACTCACGCGAAGGGTAAAAGAGAAAAAGGCTTGTTGACAACTTGGTATACAACGGGGTTGAAGTACGCGAAGGGGGTGCGCTTAAGCGCACAAGTGCGCGAAGAGGCTGCCGCCGCAAATAATTAAGAATTAAGATTTAGGACAACGGACAACAGACGGCTCCCGCCCAGTCCTAAGTCCTTAGTCCTCAGTCCCTAGTCGGCGACCAAAGGGAGCCCAACTTTGAACCTACTGACAACGGACTATAGTCTATGGTCAAGAGTCTAGAGTCGAGGGAGTGTCTTCAGTCCTTTGTCCTCAGTCCTTTGACGGGAACGCCCCTTGGCACGAAGGTGCTGCGAGGCGGTCTTTGGGTGTGTGCTGGGGGTGGTTTTTGTGGGTGCTGCGGGGCGGTTTTTGGGGTGTACTGCGGGTAGGGCGGAGGTTAATTTTGGGGGAAAATGTTGGAAAAAAGTCATTATATAAAATAATTTTTATATATTTGTAAATTAATTTGCTCGAAAATGCAGTTTAAAGATATTGAGGGTCAGCGTGTTCTGATAAATCACCTGACTGAAATTATTGACGCGGGGCGTGTCAGCCATGCCCAAATGTTCCTCGGACCGACGTCGAGCGGGAGCTTGGCGCTGGCAGTGGCGTATGCCCAATATCTGGGGTGCGAGAATCGCCAGCATTACCCCGAGGGGTCGGAGCTGAGAGCGGACTCTTGCGGCGAGTGCCCCCACTGCCGCAAGTATGCCCAGCTGATGCACACGGACCTGCATTTCGTGTTCCCGACATTCACGACGAAGAAGGTGGAGAGCAAGCCTTGCTCGGACGATTTCCAGGAGGAGTTCCGCAACTTTTTGCTGGAACATCGGTTGCTGGGCACCGAGGCTGAGTGGTATGCGAGTTTCAAGACGGAGAATAAGCAGGGCATGATCCGCGAGCGCGACGCCGACAATATACGGAGGATGCTCTCGATGAAGTCGTACGAGGGCGGATACAAGGTGCTGGTGATATGGATGGCGGAGCGCATGAACCAGCGGAGCGCCAACGAGCTGCTGAAGACTATCGAGGAGCCGACGGACAATACGCTGATATTGCTGGTGGCGGAGAACCGCGACCTGATGCTGCCGACGATTTTGTCGCGCGTGCAGCAGGTGACTGTGCAGGGCACGGGCATCGGGCTGTCGGCCGAGCAGCAGCAGGCTTATGCGCAGGTGTTCGTGTCGTGGATGCGGCTGTTGTTCAAGCTGAACATGCGGCCGCTGTCGGACTGGGTGGACCAGACCGCAGGGATGGCGCGCGAGATGCAGAAGCAGTTCCTGCAGTATACGCAGGAGATGCTGCGAGCCTGTTTCCTGAAGACGGCCGCGGGCATCGTGCTGGAGGATGAGCTGCGCTTCGGCGACGAGAAGTTCGACGCGGCGTTTCCCAGCATGGTGACGGTGCGCAACGTGGATAAGATGCAGGAGGCGGTGAACGATGCCGCCTTCGCACTGAGCCGCAACGCCAACGCGAAAATTACGTTCATGAATCTGTCGTTCAAGCTTAGTAAGTTGATTAGGAATAGGTAGGGGGGAGGAGGTTCAAGGTTGAAGGTTGAAGGGTTCAAGGTTCAAAGGTTAAGGTTCAAAGGTTAAGGTTCAAAGTTCAAGGTTCAAAGTTCAAGGTTCAAGGGTTAAGGTTGAAGGTTCAAGGGTTAAGGTTGAAGGTTCAAGGGTTAAGGTTGAAGGTACGAGATAAAATTCTTAATTCTTAATTCTTAAATCAACAAAGTGTATGAGAGTTTAAAAGTATTAGTGGGTGGGGAGTACAAAAGTTATATGGTTATAATTTTGGCTCGTTATCCATTGCAAAACATAAAAATTGAAAATGAAAGAAAACAAAGATAGTTTAGTGAATAGTTCTGAGGAGGCTCCGAAGACTGCGCCTGCACAGAAGGATGCCGCGGAGGCTAAGGTTCCCGCTACGGCAAAGTCCTCGGAGGAGGATGACGACAATATCGCCACCGCGGAGGAGCTGGAGGCTTTTATCCGCGACCGCCGCAAGAAGGAGAAGGAGCTGAAGGAGACGAAAGAGGATAGGATTGACGTGTTCGGCGAACATGCCGCACCGGAGAATTCGATAGATCCCTATCTGGAGCCCGACCCGACGCTGCCGTGGGTGAAGTATGAGGAGAATCTGTTCCTGAGTCGCGGCTGCAGAAGATGTCCGACGTCGTATGTTCCCGTGAACGAGGAAGAGACGCGCAGCTGCAGCAAGGTCACCGCCACGGACTGGCTGAGCGGCATCCGCCAGCCAGGCATGGAGCCGTTTGACTGCGTGGAGGTGCGTTTCAAGAACAACCGCAAGGATTTCTACCGCCTGCCCGACGGACTGGAGGTGCAGGTGGGTGACGTGGTGGCCGTGGAAGGCGTTCCGGGCCATGACGTGGGCATCGTGTGCCTGACGGGCGAGGTGTGCCGCATACAGATGAAGAAGCATAAGGTGGACCCCGCCAGCGAGAATATCCGCCGCCTGTTCCGCCGCGCCAAGCCGGGCGACATAGAGCGCTGGGCCGAGAGCCTGAAGAACGAGCAGCAGTCGCTGCTGAAGACGCGCCGCATAGCTGCCGACATGGGCTTGGAGATGAAGGTGAACGACGTGGAGTTCCAGGGCGACAACTCGAAGGCGATATTCTATTATACTGCCGACGAGCGCGTGGACTTCCGAGCGCTGATCAAGGTGCTTGCCGATGAGTTCCACGTGAGGATCGAGATGAAGCAGATAGGCGTGCGCCAGGAGGCCGGCAAGGTCGGCGGCCTGGGCACTTGCGGCCGCGAGCTGTGCTGCAGCACGTGGCTGACGAACTTCAAGTCGGTGACCACCAGCGCCGCCAAGGTGCAGCAGATACTGCCCAACCCGCAGAAGCTGGCTGGACAGTGCGGCAAGCTGAAGTGCTGCCTGAACTTTGAGTGCGAGGTGTACGCCGACGCGCTGAAGCAGTTCCCGCAGCCGACGCCCATCCGTTTCAAGAAGGGCTTGGCGCTGTACAAGAAGACCGACGTGTTCCGCGGCATCATGTGGTATGCCTATGAGGGCGACACCGAACTGTATGCCATCAAGGCGGAGAATGTGAAGAAGATCATCGAGATGAACCGCAACGAGGAGTACCCCGAGAAGTTGGAGGACTACCAGGTAGAGCTGATGTCGACGGCAGCCTTGGTGCAGGTGTCGGATAGTGCCGAATACGAGCGCGAGCTGCGCCGCATGGCCGACGACATGTCCGAGGGCAACGGCGGCACCGACAAGGGCGAGAGCCGTGGCGATAAGGGTTCCGACAAGGGCGACCGCCGCAACGACCGCCGCAACAACGACCGCCGCAAGGGCAGCGACAGGCAGGGCGACCGCAAGGGCGGCGAGCAGCGTCCGAAAGAGGAGCAGCGTCCCCGCAACAACGGCCAAGGCCAGAACCAGGGCAGCGAGCAGCGTCCGAAAGAGGAGCAACGTCCCCGCAACAACGGCCAGGGTCAGAACCAAGGCGGCGAGCAGCATCCGAAAGAGGAGCAGCGTCCCCGCAATAACAACAACCGCCGCCGCAGCGGCAATCGCAACAACAATCCCCGCCGCAGCAGCGACCGGGACAAATAACAGACTAGGAATGAAAAAATGCAGACAACATAGGTTCCAGACGGCGCTGCTAAGTGTGGCGCTGTGTGCCGTCACGCTGCTGGCGAGCTGCGACGACAGCGTGTTCTTCGCCGCCGAGCGCGATGTGGACGTGAAGGGCTGGAACATGAACGACGAGGTGGACTACTACGTCAATGTGGAGGACACGGCGCAGCTGTATGACTTCTACGTGGACGTGCGCAACACCACCCATTATCCCAACGCCAACGCGTTCTTGTTCATCGCCACCACCTTTCCCGACGGCAGCAGGGCTTTCGATACGCTGGAGTGCCCGCTGGCCGACGTGCAGGGCCACTGGTACGGCAAGAAAACGGGACGGTATGTGGATAGCCGCTATGTGTTTCGCCGCCACGTGTACTTCCCCCAGAAGGGGTGCTACCACTTTGAGATGCGCCACGGCATGAGGGACACCAATGTGGTGGGCATCAAGAGCGTGGGACTTAGGATTGAGAAGTTTGTGCAGAAGTAGGGGGGACTTGGGGTTGAAGGTTGAAGGTTCAAAGTTCAAAGTTGAAGGTTCAAGGTTCAAGGTTCAAAGTTCAAAGTTCAAGGTTCAAGGGTTAAAGTTGGAGGTGCGAGAAAAATTCTTAATTCTTAATTCTTAAATATTAAATAGACAAAGGGTTAAAGGAGTTTAGGAGTTGTTTCATTCGGTCGGTGACGGTTTTACGCTCCAGTCTTGGGAGCGAGATTCCAGACCTCCCACGAGGAATCGTCAAAGACAATACGGGTTGATGCGATAGATTTATCAAGGCAGTATACTCCAAGGCTCCAACAAAATAAAGAAATATGGCTCAGAGACGCAAAAAGAAAGGTAACAAAAACACTATCGAGAAGGCATGGAAGATCTTTGCCGGAGTGTGGATATTCATATTCTTGTTCTTCACCCTGCTGTCGTTGGGATGGCTGGGCTTCATGCCCTCGTTCGAGGAGCTGGAGAACCCGCAGAGCAACCAGGCCACGGAGGTGATATCGGCCGATGGCGAGATACTGGGCTTCATCGGGGTGGAGAACCGCTCGAACGTGACCTACGACCAGCTGTCGCCCAACTTGGTGAATGCGCTGATAGCGACAGAGGACGTGCGCTTCTACAAGCATTCGGGCATCGACCCGAGGAGCTTGATGCGCGTGTTCTTCAAGACCCTGCTGGGCCGCCACAGCAGCAGCGGCGGCGGCAGCACCATCACGCAGCAGCTGGCCAAGAACCTGTTTCCCCGCCAGCATAAGCGCGGCTTGGGAATGGTGATGTCGAAGTTCAAGGAATGGGTGGTGGCCGTGAAGCTGGAGCACAACTACTCGAAGCAAGAGATCATAGCGATGTATTTCAACACGGTGGACTTTGGCAGCAATTCGTTCGGCATCAAGACGGCGTCGAAGACCTTCTTCGACAAGTCGCCCGACGAGCTGACGGTGCCGGAGGCGGCGATGCTGGTGGGCTTGCTGAAGGCTCCCACGGCATACAGTCCCATCCAGCATCCCGAGAATGCCTTGAACCGCCGCAACACGGTGCTGTCGCAGATGAGGCGCTACAAATACCTCACCGCCGAGGAGCTTGAGAAATACGAGCAAGAACCCGTGGACGTGTCGCACTACACCCCGCAGAGCCACAACGACGGCTTGGCGACCTACCTGCGTGAGAACATACGCAACTACATGAAAGACTGGTGCAAGCATCACCGCAACAACGATGGCGAGCACTATGACGTTCATAAGGACGGCCTCAGGATATACACCACCATCGACTCGCGCATGCAGCGCTATGCAGAGGCTGCGGTGCGCGAGCATTTTAGCAAGGAGATACAGCCCCAGTTTGAGCGCGAGCTGCGCACCAGGGGCGGCAACCCGTTCAACGACATCAGCCCCGAGCAGCAGGAGAAGATCCTGGTGCAGGCGATGAAGAATTCGGATCGCTACTACCAGATGCACCACAACAAGGGGATGAGCGACAAAGAGATACGCAAGGTGTTCCGCGAGAAGGTGAAGATGCGCGTGTTCTCGTGGCGCGGCAATGTGGACACGGTGATGTCGCCGTGGGACTCGCTGCTGTACTACAAGCGGTTCCTGAACGTGGGCCTGATGTCGGTGGAACCCGGCACGGGCTATGTGAGAGCCTATGTGGGCGGCATCAACTACCGCTATTTCAAATACGACAACGTGCAGAGCCATAGACAGGTGGGTTCGACATTCAAGCCCTTCGTGTACACCATGGCGCTGCAAGACCTGAATATGTACCCTTGCACGGAGGTGCCCAACACGCAGGTGTGCTTCTCGCAGTGGGGCCAGGAAGACTGGTGCCCGAAGAACTCGACCAACGAGCGCGAGAACGAGATGGTGACGCTGAAATGGGCGCTGGCACACTCGGTGAACTGGGTGTCGGCCTACCTCATGAAGCAGGGCTCGCCGGAGCAGGTGATCAGCATCGCCCGCAAGATGGGCGTGACGAGCGACATCGACGCGGTGCCAGCCATCTGCGTGGGCACGCCGGAGATCACGGTGGCGGAGATGGCGGCAGCCATGGCCACCTTCGCCAACAAGGGCGAGTATGTGGAGCCTATCATCATCACCCGCATCGAGGACAACAAGGGCACGGTGCTGGAACGCTTCACACCCGAACGCCACGAGGCCATCAGCGAGCGCACGGCCTATATGATGCTGGAGCTGATGAAGGGCGTGGTGCAGAGCGGCACGGGCGTGCGCCTGAACTACAAATATAAGCTGGGCGACTATAGCACCGCCATCGCGGGCAAGACTGGCACGACGCAGAACAACTCGGACTGCTGGTTTGTGGGCATCACGCCCAAGCTGGCCACGGCCATCTGGACGGGCGGCGAGGTGCGCAGCATCCATTTCCGCAACATGACCTTCGGCCAAGGCGCGGCACAGGCGCTGCCTATCTTCGGCTTGTATATGCGCAGCATCTACCAGGACGGCAGCCTCAAGTTCCCACGCGGCGACTTCGACAGGCCCAACGTGCCGATAGAGATGGACTGCAGCCGTTTCCAGCAGGAGGTAGAGGATGAGGACCCGTATGCTAATTATGATTTTTAGGGATGGAGGACTTGGGGTTCAAGGTTCAAAGTTTAAAGTTCAAGGTTCAAGGTTCAAAGTTCAAGGTTTAAGGTTTAAGGTTCAAAGTTTAAGGTTCAAGGGTTAATTAAATACTTCAGTAACTTCAAAACTATATGACAGAGAAACGGAGTCTTTTTGGAATGACACTCGAGGAGCTGCAGGAGCTGTGCGCTGCTGAGGAGTTGCCCCGATATGCCGCCAAGCAGCTGTGCGACTGGCTGTATGCTAAGCATGTGGAGAGCATCGACGCGATGACTAACTTGTCGCTGCGTGCCCGCGCCAGGCTGAACGAGATTGCCGTCATCGGCCGCCATGGCCCGGTGAACTGCCAGGTGTCGAAGGACGGCACCAAGAAGTATCTCTTCGCCACGGAGAGCAACGACGCGGACCACCAGCATGTGGAGGCGGTGTATATCCCCGACGGCGACCGCGCCACGCTGTGCATCTCGTGCCAGGTGGGCTGTAAGATGGGCTGCCGGTTCTGCGTGACGGGCCAGCAGGGTTTCCACGGAAGCCTGCCGGCATCGGAGATACTGAACCAGATATTTTCGATACCCGAATTCGAAAGTCTCACCAATATCGTGTATATGGGCATGGGTGAACCAATGGATAACCTGGACAATGTGCTGGCCAGCACGCAGGTGCTGACGAGCAGCTGGGGCCTGGGATGGAGCCCGCACCGCATCACGGTGTCGACGGTGGGTATCATACCCGGACTACGGAGGTTCCTGGACGAGAGCCAGTGCCATGTGGCCGTGAGCCTGCACAATCCCTTTGCCGCCGAGCGACTGGAGATAATGCCCATGCAGAGAGCTTACCCCATCGCCGAGGTGGTAGGGCTGCTGAAGCAATACGACTGGAGCGGACAACGGCGCATCTCGTTTGAGTATACCATGTTCCGCGACTTGAACGACGACACGCGGCATGCTGCCGAACTGGTGCGGCTGCTGCGCGGCCTCTACTGCCGGGTGAACCTCATCCGCTTCCACGCTTCGCCCGACACGCCTTACCGCACGGCGCCGATGCAGACGATAGAGCGCTTCCGCGACTATCTTAACAGCCACGGGGTGACTTGCACCATCCGCGCTTCCCGCGGCGAGGATATCATGGCTGCTTGCGGCCTCTTGGCAGGAAGCGAAGGGAGAAAGGACGGAGGACTGGGGACAAGGTTCAAGGGTTAAGGTTCAAGGTTCAAGGTTCAAAGTTCAAGGTTCAAGGTTCAAAGTTCAAAGGTATAAGGGTTGAAGTTGGAGGTGCGAGATAGAATTCTTAATTCTTAAATCGACAAAGGGTTGAATGTATAATTGAAAACATTAAATAATATATAATATGAATATCCTTCTTCTTGGTTCGGGCGGGCGTGAACATGCCATAGCCTGCAAGTTGGCTGAGAGCAGCCGCTGTACACAATTGTATGTGGCACCTGGCAATGCAGGTACCGCCTCGATGGATAAGTGCCAGAATGTGAAACTGAGTCCCACGGACTTCGACGCCATTCGCGACTTTGTGTTTGCCAACAACATTGAGATGGTTGTCGTGGGTCCCGAAGCACCTCTGGTGGAGGGCATAGCCGACTATTTTGCCAGCGTTCCCCTGCTGAGGAAGGTGGCCCTGATAGGTCCCAGCAAGCAAGGGGCCATGCTTGAGGGCAGCAAGGACTATGCCAAGCAGTTCATGCTGCGCTACGGCATTCCCACGGCGGCACATAGGACTTTTACCTACGACACGCTGGAGGAAGGCATCAGCTACCTGCACAAGCAGAAAGGTCCCTACGTGCTGAAAGCCGACGGCCTGGCCGCTGGCAAGGGCGTGCTGATCTTGGACAAATATACCGATGCGAAGCGCGAACTGACACATATGCTGCGCGACCATAAGTTTGGCGAGGCCTCGTCGAGCGTGGTGGTGGAACAGTTCTTGAGCGGCGTGGAGCTGAGCGTGTTCGTGCTCACCGACGGCAAGCATTACGTGATACTGCCGACGGCCAAGGACTACAAGCGCATTGGCGAGGGCGACACGGGCCTCAACACCGGCGGCATGGGTTCTATCAGTCCAGTGCCCTTTGCCGACAAGGCCTTCATGAGCAAGGTGGAAGAGCGCATTGTGGTGCCCACGGTGCGTGGCTTGCACCAAGAGAATATCTCGTACAAAGGCTTTATCTTCATAGGCTTGATGGCCGTGCCCGATGCGCAGACCGGAGAGCTGGAGCCCTACGTGATAGAATATAACGTGCGCATGGGAGACCCCGAGACCGAGAGCGTGTTTCCTCGCATCAAGAGCGACATAGTGGAGCTGTTCGAGCAGACATGGCGCGGCACCCTCAGGCATGCAGACCTGGCGGTGGATCCCCGCACGGCAGCCTGCGTGATGATGGTGGCCGGAGGCTATCCGGAGAGCTATCGCAAAGGCGATGTGATTACCGGCGTGGAGAAGGTGGAGGAGAGCATGGTGTTCCATGCCGGCACCGCACGCAACGAGTCGGGCGAGCTGGTGACGGCAGGCGGCCGCGTGCTATGCGTGACCTCGCTGGCCAACACGATGCCCGAAGCCATACTCAAGAGCTACCAAGAGCTGGGCAAGATACAATGGAACGATGCCTACCACCGCCAAGACATCGGCCAAGACCTCATGAAAATGATACTAGAGAAGACCCTATGAAAAAGATACTGCTATCCATATGCCTGCTGTCCTGCTGCACGATGCTGAAGGCGCAGGACTCATCGCATTTTGTGCTGAAAGGCTACGGCCTGTATGATTACCACTATGCCACCGGCTCGATAGGAGGGGCTGCGGCCACCCTCAGCTGGATACCTCGCGATGCGCGCTATACGCTGAGCTTCGGCATGGAATATGTGAGTTCCAACCGCATCAGCGCCAACCTGCAAGGCGAGGCGGTGCTGCTGGGCAGCGAACAGGGAAAGCACTTGTCGTTGGTGAACCGCTACCTGTGGCGGCAATACCCCAGCCTGGATATCCAGGAGTTTACCGGGGCACTGCAGCTATCGGGCCACCTGCACCACTGCAACTTGGCATTGGGACTGTGCAACCGCTATGCTGCCAGCTTGGTGCAACGCGCCAATGGGGGCAGGGCCACCGTGTTTGAGCCGATGAACGTGATGTTTGCCATCGAAGGATGGTGGAACGACGAGGTCTCAGAGGTGGCGGCACCGACGTGGAACGCGGGCTTCTGCTGGAGCAACTACAACGACTTCGTCATTGAGCGCGTGGCCAACTGGTTCTTCAGCCTCAAAGGCTACTACAGCCTTAACGAGAAGGTGAACCTGACGGCAGAGGCGGGCATCCACCCCGTGGGCTCGTTGAACCTCACCGCCAGCTACGACGGCTGGTTCTGCCATCTTGGAGGGGAGTACTGTTTTTAATTAAGAATTAAGATTTAAGAATTAAGATTTAGGCTACGGGAGATATTATCAATTTACGAAATACCATTCAATAATAAAATGAAAATAAGGATAATAACGATATGCATGGCAGTGGTGCTCTTGGCAGGCTGCAACAGATTGGATGTTACGGGAATGTTCTTCTCGAGCGGCAGCCATACGGAGGACCGTGTGGCGGACTGGCTGGCTTGGAATGAGGAGCATGGCCAGCCTGTCATTGCCGACGTGCCGGACAACTATCGGGTGTTTGTGTGCGCAGACCCCCATATCAACGATGATGTTTCGCGCGTGAAGCTGTTCTTGGAAGCCGAGCACAACGACAGCCAAGGGCTGTTCAGCATGATCCTCGGCGACATCAGCAACGAGAGCGGCGAACGTCCCTACCGGCTGCTCGACAGCCTCATTGGCCAGTTCGATGAGATGTACTGTCCAGTCCATGCGGGGCATGACACCTGTTTCGTGTGCATCGGCAACCATGACATCTATTTTGACTGCCAGGAGTATTATAAGCAGTATTTCCATACCTCGACCTATACGGTGACGGTGCAGACGGTGAGCGGTGCGCGCGACCTGTTTGTCTTCCTGGACAGCGGCAACGCCACCCACGGACGCCGCCAGCTGCAGTGGCTCAAGGAGGTGCTGTCGCATCGCAGCGAATACCGCCATGTGATTGTCGGCACCCATACCTGCCTATTCCGCACCAGCTACAACTACAGCACCACGCCGGCAGCCAACCTGCCGGAGGATGAGTACTATGAGTTGGTGAAGCTCATGGATGACAGCCAAGTGAACCTTTTCCTGATGGGCCATTTCCACCACCAGGAACAGCACATGATAGGCCAGGTGCCCTATGTGATGACCGACAACCTGAATGAGGGCGGGGACACTCCCAGCTATCTCGTCGTGGACTGCGGTGAGAAGGTAAGCTACCAATATCAAGAACTAGCACTATCTGAATGAGAAAATCTTTTCAGCAATTCCTATTAACCATCTTGTTGCTGGCATTGGCGACAGCTTGTGCCAAACAAGGCTTTCCCAATGGCGGTCCCAAGGATGAGACACCTCCCGTGGTGATAGGCACCGAGCCCGCCAATGGCTCTCCCTATTTCAACGCCAAAGAGTTTGTCATCAACTTTGACGAATACGTGCAGGTCAACAATGCCGAGGAAAACATCTTGGTGTCGCCCCCGATGAAGCACAAGCCCGAATACGGCACCAGGGGACGCGGCATCGTGGTGAAGATCAGAGACACGCTGCTCGAGAACACCACCTATCTGTTTCAGTTCAAGAACGGCATCAAGGATTTCAACGAAGGCAACCTGCTGGCGAGCTACGAGTATGTCTTTTCCACAGGGGCCCAGATTGACAGCATGACCATCCATGGCATGGTGCTGGATGCCTTCAGCGAGAAGCCTGTGGAAGAGGCGGTGACCGTGGTGGCCTACAGCCAAGAACAGTATGAAGGCTGTCCCGACAGCCTGGCGGCCAAGCAGCAGCCGATGTATATGACGCGCTGCGACAAAGATGGCCGCTTTGCGCTCAACAACCTGCGCGAGGGAAGGTACTATGTCGTTGCGCTGCAAGACGGCGACAAGAACATGCGCCTCTCGGCCACGGAGCCGATGGCTTTCCTAGACACCCTGGTGACGGCCGTGCACATGCCCGCCGCCCCCATTGTGAAAGACACTTCGGCGGCTAAAGACAGCGCTGCCGCGGATAGCACGGCGGCCCTGGCAGACAGCGTGGCGGCGCAGGCAGTTGCCAATGTGGCAGACAGCATTGCGGCGGCACAGGACACCGCCGTCAATGATAGCACGCAGCTTGGTGCGAAGAGTCCGTCCATACCCGACGTGAAACTACGCATGTCGCTCTATAAGAAAGAAGTACAGCGCATCACGAAAAGCGGTTTCGCACGCAAAGGGAAGATCGAGATTGTCACCATGTTGCCGTTGAGCGACAGCCTGGCCGTGACAATGCTGGACGACACGACGAGGAGGCCCTACCTGCTGGCCAATGCCCACCGCGATACCTTGACCTTGTGGACAACCGAAGCCAATTGCGACTCGATCGTGCTGCGAATAACCGATACGGGATTCTGCGACACGTTGAAGCTGCAATTTCGTGAGAAGACGCTAACAAGCAAGAAGCCGCTGAAACCCATGGCAGCCGTTACGATGCGGAGCATGGTGCAAGGGACGCATCCCTATTACGACACCTTGTGGATAGCCTTTGAAAATCCCGTTTCGCATACCAGCCTCGGGGTAGGAGAGGGGACAGCCACCAGCGACTCAGCCGTGGCGGTGCTCAACCTTACCGACAGCACCACAAGCTATTGCGGCTTGCGCCTCGGGCATCCATGCATGCCTAGCGGATACACCCGCGCGATGATAGACTTCAAAGGCAAGGAAGGCGAGAAATACCAGTTCACTGTCGGCAAAGGGCATTTCGTGGACATCTATGGGGCTACCAATGGCGACTCGCTGAGCATCACCACGCAGTATAGCAAGGCTGAGAACTATGGCAACATAGCCTTGACCATCCAGCGCGGGGTTGCCGACTCGGCTGCCCAGCCGAATGCGGCGCTGCTGATCGTGCAGCTCACCGACGAGAGCAGCAAGGTGGTGCGGGAAAGCGTGATAGCCAGCGACACCGTGCTGACCTTCTCCCACCTCAAAGGCGGCAAATACGAACTCCGCGCCATCGTGGACGCCAACGGCGACGGCCAATGGACCGCGGGCGACTATTTCCAGCTGCGCCAGCCCGAGAAGGTGCTCTCTTTCGGGAAGACCTTGGAGCTCCGCGAGAACTGGGACATGGAAGAAACCTGGTCTATTAACGAATAGCCCGTATGCTCAAGAAACTGCTTTCGGGACTTTTTTGGGTTCTGCTGCTCAACCTGCTCATCAAGCCATTTTGGATCTTGGGCATTGAGGTGGGCGTGCAGAATGCTGTGGGTGCGGAAGAGTATGGCCTGTATACCGCCATCTTCAACCTTGCCTATATCTTCAATATATTGTTGGATTTTGGCGTCACGAGCTTCAACACGCGCAACATCGCGCAGCATCCCGCGCTGATACAGAAACATCTCAGCGGCATCCTGTGCATCAAGATCATGCTGCTGGGGCTTTACCTGGTGGTGACCTTCGCCGCCGGACTGCTGCTGGGCTACGGATCCAGGCAGTTCTACCTGCTGCTGTTCCTCAGCATCAACCAGTTCCTCAACTCGTTCATACTGTATCTGCGCAGCAACTTCGAAGGATTGCTGCTGTTCCGCTGGGACAGCGTCATCAGCATCCTCGACCGCGCCATCATGATTGTGATATGTGGAGCTTTGCTGTGGCTGCCGCGCCATCCCTCTTTCTGCATCGAGTACTTTGTCTATGCCCAGACAGCGGCATATCTGATTACCGCTGCCACTGCACTGCTGGTGCTGGTGCGGAAGACAGGGCTGAAGAGGCTGCGGTTCAAGAAAGCCTTCACCTTGGCCATCCTCAAGCAGTCGGCCCCCTTTGCGCTGCTGGTGCTGCTGATGGCTTCGTACAATCGAATTGACCCTATCCTGCTGCAGCGGCTGGCCCCCGACGGCAACTATCAGTCGGGCATCTATGCCAGCGCTTTCAGGCTTCTCGAAGCCTTGACCATGATATCCTACCTGGTCAGCGTTCCCCTGTTGCCCATCTTGTCGAAGATAGTGAAAGGGGAGATGCAGAGCCTGCCTTCGGTCATCAGGCTGGTCACCGTGCTGATGCTGGTCTACTCGGCGGGTGCCGCCATCACCCTGGCATCGATGGACGGCCAGCTGATGGAACTGCTGTATGTGGAGCACACCGATGCTTCGGCGGCAGTATTCAGGGTGCTGGTATTCGGCATCGTGCCCATCTCGATGACTTACGTCTTCGGTACCCTGCTCACGGCTGGAGGGCAACTGTTCAAGCTCAACATCCTGGCCACCATTACATTGGCTGTCAATATCGTGGTCAATCTCATCGCCATCCCGCGCTACGGAGCCCTAGGCTCTGCCTGGGCCAGCCTGATAGCGCAGAGCTTCATGGCCATCGCCCAGACCATCCTGGCCTGCCGCATCTATCGATTGCGGCCGAGGTGGCGCCTGGTGGGAGGCATGGCTCTGTTCGTGTTGCTGATAGCGGGGCTTAACGTATTGCTGGCAGGCCAGGCATGGTGGCTTCACCTGCTGCTGATGGTCGCTGCCTCGATACTGATTCCAATCATACTTAGAATTATCAATATCAACGAAATAAAACAAATACTTCAAACTAATGAATAGCTACATCTTTCCCGGACAGGGAGCCCAGTTCGTAGGCATGGGCAAAGAACTCTACGAAGGCAACAAGGCCTGTCGCGAACTCTTTGAGTGCGCCAACGAGATATTGGGTTTCCGCATCACTGACCTCATGTTTGCCGGCACTCCCGAAGATCTCAAACAAACCAAAGTCACCCAGCCTGCGGTGTTTCTGCATAGTGTCATACTTGCCCGTTCGTTGGGCGAGGCGTTCCGTCCCGACATGGTGGGCGGGCATTCGCTCGGCGAGTTCAGCGCCTTGGTGGCTACCGGGACCCTGGGCTTTGAAGAAGGGTTGCGATTGGTGGTAGCGCGAGCCAATGCCATGCAGCGCTGCTGCGAGGCCCATCCTTCGACGATGGCGGCCATCGTCAAGCTCGACGACAAGACGGTAGAAGAGGTATGTGCGGAAGTGACTGCCTCAGGAGAGGTGGTCGTGGCAGCCAACTACAACACCCCCGGCCAGCTAGTTATCAGCGGTACCTTGGAGGGCGTGGAGCAAGCTTCGGCCCGATTCAAAGAATTGAAAGGGCGTGCACTGCCGCTAGCCGTGGGAGGCGCGTTCCACAGTCCTCTGATGGAGCCTGCCCGTGCCGAACTGGCCCAAGCCATCGAACAGGCTGCCTTCCATGCACCCATCTGCCCATGCTACCAGAACGTCTGCGCCCTGCCAGTGAGCGACCCTGTCGAGATAAAGGAAAACCTCATCAAGCAGCTCACCTCGCCGGTGCGCTGGACTGCCACGGTGCAGAACATGATAGCCGATGGTGCCGACACCTTCATCGAGGTGGGCCCTGGCAATGCCCTTCAGGGCATGGTAAAACGTATTAATGGCGAAGTGGCAGTATCATCTGCTGCCGCGGAAGAAAAGTAATAGCGCATCATGTTGCAAAAAAGATTAAAATGCTTAGGGGTCGTGTTGACCTGCCTATTGTTTGGCTACTCGGCCAGCGGGCAGTTCTATGTGGGTATCCATGGCGGGAGGACGCTGCCGCAGGGATTCTATGCCGACTCGCGGATGAGTGACAACGAATGGATGTTTGCCGAAGGCCATCAGTTCAAGGCTGGTGCCGGCCGAGGCTGGGCCGTGGGCATAGACATGGCCTTTGCCATTCCCGCACTACCCGATTTGGAGATACTCCTTGAGAGTGAGTATATGCAAGGCGGCGTGAGCCGCGATGTGGAAGATTATTACGACATCATCTATTCCCGTCGCTACAGTCGCTGCAGCCAATATGTGATGGAGCTGCCCAAATTCCGCAACGTGCCCATCTTGCTGGGTGTGCGTTATGGTTATCCGTTAGGCGGCAGCTTCCGTCTTTACGGCGAGGCGATGGCAGGTGTGAACTTCCGATATATCTCTGATTGGACGCTTGCCTATTCCAATGACGAATGGCAGCAGGGAGACGGACAAGGCTTTGAGAACTACAGCAATGTGGATATCCGGACCTATCAGAATGCTGCTACCTTTGCTTTCCGTATCGGTATAGGAATCCTGGTGCGCGATATCAAGAAATTTCCCATGGACATCTCCTTGGGTGCCAGCTATAATGTACTAGGATCGAGCGCATTGGTGTGGGACCGCACGCAGACCACGCGCTATTCGGTATACGGCGACATTGTGCAGCGCGACACGCAGACGCACGTTGACTTTACCGACATCAATCCACAAATGATCCTTATCGAATTGGGATTACGGTTCAATCCGTTTGCGGGGAGTCGGCATGTGCAGGACTGGTAGGAGCGTGCTATTCGTTCAGCGAACGGGTGGTGACACGGCGCAGTTCGAAGTCGCGGCCTAGGTATTTTTCGCGTACGTCGGGGTCGGCAGCCATCTCTTCTGGCGTGCCGTGGTGGAGCACGGTGCCTTCGTAGAGGAGATATGCGCGGTCGGTGATGGAGAGTGTCTCGTGGACGTTGTGGTCGGTGATGAGGATGCCGATGTTGCGTTCCTTGAGGTGTGCCACGATGTCCTGGATGTCCTGGACGGCGATGGGGTCGACGCCGGCGAAAGGTTCGTCAAGCAGCAAGAACTTGGGGTCGTTAGCCAAAGCGCGGGCGATTTCGGTGCGACGGCGTTCGCCGCCGGAGAGCTGTATGCCGCGGCTGCGGCGGATTTTTTCGAGGCCGAACTCGTTGATGAGCGATTCGAGTTTTTCGTGCCGTTGTTCGGCATCGAGGTCTTTGCGGAACTCAAGGATGGACAAGATGTTGTCTTCCACCGTCATCTGGCGGAAGACAGAGGCCTCCTGAGCCAGATAGCCCACGCCTAGCTGGGCACGGCGGTACATGGGCATCTTGGTGAGGTCTTGGTCGTCGAGGAAGACGCGGCCCGAGTAGGGCTTGATGATGCCCACAATCATGTAGAACGTGGTGGTCTTGCCAGCACCGTTGGGGCCCAGCAGGCCCACAATCTCTCCTTGCTTTACGCTGACGCTGACCTCTTTGACCACAGTGCGCGAGCGGTATATCTTGACTACATTTTCGGTTCTTAACTCCATAATCTATATTTAGAAGACGTCTATATTAACGGCGGTGACAAATTAATATTGCATGGGTGCTATATTATTCCTTCGCGGAGAATGTCGTGGAGGTGGAGTACGCCAAGGTAGGCGCCGTCTTGGTTGGTGACGATGAGCTGGGTGATGCTGTGCTGGCGCATGAGGTGCAGGGCGTTGACTGCATATTCGTTGTCGGCGATGCGCTTGGGATTGGAGGACATGATGTCGGCTGCGGTGAGCGATTCGATGGAGTTGCCGCCCTTGAGCATGCGACGCAGGTCGCCGTCGGTGATGATGCCGGCGATGACATCGTCTCGGTTTATCACCACGGCACAACCTAGTCGTTTGGAAGTCATTTCGAGGATGGTGTCGCGGATGGAGGCGTTGGGTGCAACCTGGGGTTTCTCGTTCTGTTTGTAAAGGTCGCTGACGCGCATATAGAGTTGTTTTCCAAGGGCTCCACCAGGGTGGAAGCGGGCGAAGTCGCGAGCGGTGAAATTGCGGCATTCGATGAGCGCTACGGCGAGGGCATCGCCCATCACCAGCTGTGCGGTGGTGCTGCTAGTGGGGGCAAGGTTGTTGGGGCAGGCCTCATGTTCCACGGTGGTGTCGAGGACGATGTCGGCCTCGTGGGCGAGAAATGAGTCGGTGTTGCCCACGATGGCGATGAGCTTGTTGCCAAAATTCTTGACCAGCGGGATGAGCACCTTGATTTCAGGGGTGTTTCCGCTTTTGGAAATGCAGATGACCACGTCGCCTGGCTGTATCATGCCGAGGTCGCCGTGGATGGCATCGGCGGCATGCATAAATAAAGCCGGCGTACCAGTGCTGTTGAAGGTGGAAACGATCTTCAAAGCGATGTTCGCACTCTTCCCTATTCCAGAAATTATGACCCTTCCAGAAGCCGAAAAAATGGTTTCTACGGCCTCAAAAAAGCCATTATTGAGCCGTTTTTCGAGTCCTTCGACGGCTTTTTTTTCATCTGCAATGACTTGCATTGCAATTTGTTGTATCTCTTCTTTGGTCTTTAGCATCACTTTTTTCTTTTCAATTGAAGTTTTTTTGCTATCTTTGAATTGCAAAATTACATCTTTTTTTTGGATTATGAAAGATTTGCAGACAAAGTTAAAAGAAATATTTGGTTTTGACAACTTTAAAGGCAACCAAGAGGCGATAATCAACAGCCTCATGGAGGGCAATGATACGTTTGTCATCATGCCTACCGGGGGTGGAAAATCGCTCTGCTATCAGCTTCCGGCCATGATCAGCGAAGGTACCGCCATTGTGGTGTCGCCCCTTATTGCCTTGATGAAAAACCAAGTGGATGCGGTACGCTACACATCGGGTCAGAACTGCGTGGCGCATTTCCTCAATTCTTCCCTTTCGCGAAGCCAGGTCAAGGAGGTGAAGGACGATTTGCTGCAAGGTGGCACCAAATTGCTATATGTGGCTCCCGAAACACTTTCAAAAGAAGATACAATTGAATTCCTGAAGCAGTTGCCCATCTCTTTCTTTGCCATCGATGAGGCGCACTGCATCTCGGAATGGGGCCACGATTTCCGCCCCGAATACAGAAGGTTGCGCGATGCCATCGATGTCATCAACAACCATGCCCCCATCCTCACCCTCACTGCTTCGGCCACGCCCAAGGTGCAGGTGGACATCATTCGCAACATGCGCATGGAAAATGCCAAGCTCTTTGTCTCCTCCTTCAACCGTCCCAACCTCTATTACGAGGTGCGCCACAAGCCGTCCGATTCGATGGAACTGCACAAGGAGATTATCAAATTCATCCGCCAAAACGAAGGCAAGAGCGGCATCATATACTGCCTTACCCGCAAGCGCGTGGAGGAGCTGTCGGAGTTGCTCCAGCTTAATAACATCAAGGCATTGCCCTATCATGCCGGACTCGACAACAAGGTTCGCGCCGAAAACCAAGACAAGTTCCTCATGGAGGAGGTGGACGTCATAGTGGCCACCATTGCTTTCGGCATGGGCATCGACAAGCCCGATGTACGCTTTGTCATACACTACGACATCCCCAAGAGCCTAGAAGGATATTACCAAGAGACTGGGCGCGCCGGCCGTGACGGGGGAGAAGGCAAGTGCATCGCCTTCTACTCCGAGCATGACGTTGAAAAGCTATACAAATTTTTCACCGACAAGAATATCAACGAGCAGGAGCTGGCCAACCAGCTTGTGCAGGAGGTGGTGGGCTATGCCGAGTCGTCGGCTTGCCGTCGTCTCAACCTGCTCCGCTATTTCGGCGAGGACTACAATGTGGAAAATTGCGGCTGCTGCGACAACTGTCTTCATCCCAAGCCCCGCGTCAGCGCCAAGGAGGAGATGCAGTATGCCCTGGAAACCATTGTGGCTACCAAGCAGGCCTTCAAGGCCAAGGACATTGTTGACGTGATGCTAGGCCGCCGCAACAGCAACACCCGTGTCTACCACCAGGATAAGCTTGAGCAATGGGGCCAAGGCTGCGACCACGATGCCCTCTTTTGGAATGCCGTGCTCCGCCAGGCTGTATTTGACAAGCTGGTCACCAAGGAGATTGAGATGTTCGGCGTCCTCAAGCTGACTCCCGCTGGGCACAAGTTCATCAAGAAGCCCTATGACATCACCGTCACCTGCGACCACGACTACAGCGCCGCTGCCTCCCATGACGACGACGATGAGGTCGTGCCTACCGGTGGTTCTGCCGCCGCTGGCGATGAAGCCCTCTATGTCCAGCTTAAAAGCCTCCTCAAGTCCATCGCCCAGCATGAAAAACTGCCTTTGCACGTCATTTTCGAGGACCGCTCCATCAAGGACATGACTATCCAATATCCTTGCACCATCGAGGAACTCAGCCGCTGCACTGGAGTGGGCATTGCCAAGGCACAGAAATATGGCCAGCCCTTCGTCGACCTTGTCAAATCCTACGTCGAGGACAACGAGATTGAGCGCCCGCAGGATATTGTCATCCACAGCGCCGCACGCAAGTCAGAAAATAAGATCTATATTATCCAGGCTATCGACCGCCGCAAGTCGCTCGACGACATAGCCACTGGTAAGGGCATGACTCTCGACGAACTCATGACCGAGATGGAGCACATCATCTCCTCCGGCACCAAGCTCAATATCGACTACTATGTCAACGACAACATCGAAGAGGAGCATCAGGAAGTGCTCATGGATTATTGGCGTGAGTCTGAGAGTTCCGACCTCCAAGAGGCATACGATGAGTTTGCCGATGATGACGACTACACGGAAACCGAAATCCGGCTCATGCGCATCAAATTCCTTTCGGACTACGGCCATTAAACAATTTTTTCTTTTTGCGCCGTACATAATAATAAACTGAGAACGATAAAGCAAGAAAAAATACCCTATATTATGAAGAAGATCATTGCCATCGCATGTTTTGTCCTTGTCCTCTTCCCCTGCCTTCAGGCTCAGAAGAAAAACACGCCCAAGAATGCCAAACTCGATACCAAGCAGGCTGTCAGTGCCAATATCGTGGCCCATCGCGGTTTCTATAAGTTCGAGGGCTCTGCCGAGAATTCCATTTCGTCCATGCAAAATTCCCTTGACCACGATTTCTACGGGACGGAGTTTGATGTACAAGTCACCATCGACGACAACGCCATCGTCTTCCACGACACCAAGGTCAACGACATCATTATTAGCGAGGTGCCCTTTGAAATCGTCACCGGCTTCGATGCCTACAAACTCAAGAATGGCGAGACTATCCCGATGCTCAAAGATTATCTCAGTGCCTGTGTCGAAGCCCTTGAAATGCAGCGTCCCCGAGGTATACAAACCAAGCTGTTTTGCGAGATTAAGCCCTGCTCCAGACCCGAGCGCAGCGCCCGTGCTGTTGAGTATGTGGTCGAGTTGTTCACCTCTTATGGATTGATAGACAACGTCCAATTCCTTTCCTTTGACTTTGGTATCTGCAAGAAACTCATCAAGATCGTCCCCAACAAGGGCCATGTGTTCTATCTGGGCGGTCAATATCCTCCCAAGACGCTCTATTCCATGGGCATTTTCGGCATAGACTACGAGTTTAAACTCCTCCTCGAGCACCCGGAGTGGGTCAAGGAAGCCCATGAACTGAATATGACTGTCGGCTGCTGGACTGTCAACGACAAAGATACTGCTATTGAAATATCACGTCTCGGTGTCGATTTCATCACAACCGACCTTCCCTTGGATGTTCAATCTTGGTTGGAGGAAGCAAAATGATAAACCCTGGTATCAAAGGCCGTCTCGAGCAGACGGTCACTCCTGAACTCACTGCCGACCGTATCGGTTCGGGCCTCGTGCAGGTCTTTGCCACGCCGATGATGATTGCCCTCATCGAAAAAACATGCAATGATAGCGTGGCGCCGCTCTTAGAGCCCGGCCAGGGAACGGTGGGCACCCATGTCGATGTTTCCCATTGTGCCGCCACACCGGTGGGCATGCGCGTGTGGTGTGAAAGCCAGCTCATCGAAGTCGACCGTCGCAGGCTTCTCTTTGAGGTCAAGGCCTATGATGAGTGCGGCCTTATTGGAGAAGGCCGTCACGAACGATTCATTATCGATAGTGCCAAGTTTCAAGCCAAAATCAACGCCAAGAAAAATCAATAGCCTATGACTAAGGCACGTTCTCTCCTCATGCTCTTGCTGGCTTTCCTCTGTGTCAGCTGTGCGGTGTACCCCCCTGCGCCTTTCGGCCCTTGCCCCACCGAGCAGCAGGTACGATGGCAGCGCATGGAGATGAACATGTTCTGTCATTTCGGTCCTAACACCTTCTCTGGTCTGGAGTGGGGGCAGGGTACCGAACCTGAAGACCTCTTCAATCCCGCTGCCCTAGACTGCGGCCAATGGGCTGCAGTGGCTCGTGCAGCCGGCTTCAAAGGCATCATCATCACGGCCAAGCATCACGATGGCTTCTGCCTTTGGCCCAACCCTGCCAGTCTCCACACTGTCAGCCAGAGCAGTTGGCGCAACGGACAGGGCGACGTGCTTCGCGAACTCTCCGATGCGTGCCGTCTGCAAGGTCTTGGCTTTGGTGTTTATATCTCCCCCTGGGATCGCAACGCCCCCGACTACGGCACTCCCCATTACAATGAGACTTTCCGCCTCACCCTGCAAGATGCTCTCTCCCGCTATGGAAACGTCTTCGAGCAGTGGTTCGACGGTGCCAATGGCGAAGGCCCCAACGGCCGTTGCCAAGTATACGACTGGCCTCTCTTCAACGGCACTGTGGCTCGTCTACAGCCGCAGGCCGTCATCTTCAGCGATGTGGGACCTGGCTGCCGATGGGTAGGCAACGAGCAGGGCGTTAGCGGCACCACCTGCTGGTCTACGCTCAACATCGATGGCTTCGAGCCCGGCGCCAAGGGTCCCGCCCAAGAGGTACTCAACAGCGGCCAGCCTGATGGTTCCTACTGGGTGCCTGCCGAGAGCGATGTCTCCATTCGTCCCGGTTGGTTTTACCATCCCGATCAGCAGCCTAAAAGCCTCCAGGAACTCCTCTCAATCTATTATACCAGCGTTGGGCGCAATTCGCTGTTGTTGCTCAATGTCCCCCCCGATGTCCGCGGCCTCATCCCCGCGGCCGACTCGCTCCGCTTGCTTGAGTTTCGCGCTGCCCTCGACACCATCTTTAGCAATGACCTCGCCCAGCAAGCCGTTGTCACAGCCTCCTCTACCCGCGGCCATGCATCGTGCTTCGCTCCTTCCCATCTCGTTGACACTGCCTACGATACCTATTGGACAGTCGACGACTCCTGCCTAACACCAGAGGTCACGCTCTCATTCTCTCACCCTGTCACATTCAACCGCCTCATGCTCCAGGAGTACATTCCCCTTGGCCAGCGTGTTGCCAGTTTCGAGGTTGACGTGTTCCGCGATGGACGCTGGCAGTTCCTCGGCCGTCAGACCACTATCGGCTACAAGCGCATCCTCCTGCTGCCTGTCACCACTGCCGATGCCGTCCGCATCCGTTTCACAGGCTGTCGTGCCTGTCCCATCATCAACCGCGTGGCGCTCTATCAAGACAATATCTTTACCCAACAATGATTCCAATGAATAGCAAAGCACTGATTCTTTCCCTCTTCTTGCTGCTTCTCATGCCAGTGGCAAGGGCGCAGTATTCTGTTGACAACAAGAAAGCTGTCAGCGAGTTCGAAAAAGGTCAGCAGCTCCTTTCTTCTTCGCCCGCTAAGGCTTTCGACCATTTTGCCAAGGCGCTCAAGGCAGCTCCCGAGTTCAGCGAGGTGCGGCTCACCATGGCTGCTTGGTATCTCGACCACGACAGTCTCGATGCAGCCGAACGGCAGCTGCAGGATTTCCTCCGTCTCGACAAGGGCAAGCATAAGAAATGGGCCGCCTCTGCCGAATACGACCTCCAATGCATCGCCTTCCGTCGCAATGCAATGGCCAACCCCGTTCCTTTCACGCCTGTCAATCTCGGCCCCGCTGTCAATAGTCCCGACGACGAGTACCTGCCAACGCTCACAGCTGACGGCAGCATGCTTATTTTCACCCGCTACAATCGAGCCTATATGGCTGAAGACTTCTTCTGTTCACGCCGCAAGCCTGTACCCCAAGGCGTCGACACCGTCATATGGTCCAAGGCAGTGCGCATGGCCGAGCCGCTCAACAGCAACGACAACGAGGGGGCCGGCTGCATCTCGCAGGATGGTCGCATCCTCTATTTCACTGCCTGTCAGCGTCCCGATGGCGCCGGTCGCTGCGACCTCTACATCTCCTACCGCCGCGGTGGCGGCTGGAGCACTCCCCAGAATCTCGGCCCCGCCGTCAACACCTCCGGTTACGAAACCCAGCCCTGCCTCTCCATAGATGGCCGCACGCTCTATTTCGTCAGCGACCGCGCTGGCGGTCAGGGCGGCCTAGACATATGGCGCAGTACCCTCGTCGACGGCCGTTGGAGCAAGCCCGTCAACCTCGGCCCCGAAATCAACACCTCTGCTGATGAGAAGAGTCCCTTCATCTCCTTCGACGACCAAACGCTCTATTTCTCCAGTGCCGGACATATCGGCATGGGCGGCCTCGATCTCTTCTTCTGCCGCCGTACTGGCGACACCACTTGGAGTACCCCGCAAAATCTCGGATATCCCATCAACACCTCCGGCGACGAGAGCTCGCTCATCGTCAGCCCAGACGGCCGTACTGCCTATTTTTCCAGCGATAAGTTCGGCGGCCGTGGCGGCCTCGACCTCTACTCCTTCGCCCTCCCCGAACAGGCACAGGCTAAGCCTGTTGAGTATAAGGAGGAAATCACTGAGGTGGCTCCCGAGCTGCAGGTGGGCGAGAGCATTACACTTCGCAATGTCTTCTTCCAGACGGGCAAATATACTCTCCTCGACCTCTCCATCGTCGAACTCGACAAGGTGGTCGAGATGATGCAGCAGCACCCTTCGCTACGCATCGAACTCGCTGGCCACACCGACAATGTCGGCAATGATGCTGCCAACCAGAAACTCTCCGAGCAGCGCGCCAAAGCCGTTTACGATTACCTTGTCGCCCACGGCGTCGCCGCCGGCCGCCTTACATACAAGGGCTACGGCTCTACCCAACCCGTTGCCGATAATAGCACCCCTGACGGCCGCCGCCAAAACCGTCGCACCGTCTTTACCATCCTAGAAAAATAATTCCCAACCACCATCCTCCTCTTCAAATCTCAACCTTCAAATCTCTAAATCTAATGAAAAAAGTAATAGTCCTAACCGGTGCAGGCATCAGTGCCGAAAGCGGCATCAGCACTTTCCGCGACAGCGACGGCCTTTGGGAACAGTACCGCGTTGAAGATGTCGCTACTTACGACGCCTATCTCCGCAACCCCGAGCTGGTGCTCAACTTCTACAACGAGCGTCGTCGCCAGCTTTTTGCCGCCAAGCCCAACGAAGGCCACCGCCAGCTGCTCCGTCTCGAGGATCGCTACGATGTCCATATCATCACCCAGAACATCGACAACCTTCACGAGCAGGCCGGCTCCACCAACGTGCTCCACCTTCACGGCGAGCTTACCAAGGCACGCAGCGACCGCGACGACAATCTCATCATCGACATCGGCGACCGCGACATCCACCTTGGCGACCTCGCCCCCGACGGTGCCCAGCTGCGACCCCATATCGTCTGGTTCGGTGAAGCCGTCCCCAACATCGAACCTGCTTCCAAACTCTGTGAGCAGGCCGACTATTTCATCGTCATTGGCACCTCTATGAATGTCTACCCCGCAGCTGGACTTATCCACTATGTTCCCCGCCAGTCGCCATGCTACCTCGTTGACCCCAAGGCCGTCCCCATCTCGCGTCCCATCACGATCTTTCAGGAGAAAGCAGGCACGGGTGTTAAGAAGGTCGTTGACGAGCTTCTCTCCCTTTAGTCCAAGAATTAATCAAAAATATCAAATTAACAACATCAACATGAAGAAAGTTTTATCCTTAGCCCTGTTCCTTTGTGCTTTCGCAGTCCTCACTGCCAATGCTCAGATAGGATTTGTCTGCAACGGCACCACCTACCAAAATGGCGACACCATCGTTGTCACCATTGAGAAGACTGCCCACAACGTTGGAGCCATCAGTTTTAAGAACCAGACCCCTTCGCCCCTCCGTGATTTGGTCGTCACCCTCACCGAGATTGAGAACGCCGGCGTCGAAGCCTGGGGTCTCTGCACAGGCGACCAGTGCATTCCCGCACTCACCAGCTCGCCTTTCCTAATCACCCCCAACGGCGAGTACAACACCTTCAGCATCGACATCATCGTCGATGAGGAACTCGACCGTCCCTATGGCGTCTACGACATGCAGATTTCCAACGGCAGCATTACCGCTGCCGTAGTGGTCCGTTTCCAAGCCTATGTCGACAGTCCCGTTGGTATTGACGGAATCCTCGCTGCCAGCGCAGTCCAGGCCTATCCCAACCCTGCCCAAGGCATCGTGAACATCAGCTATGAGGCTGCCCAGCCCGCTGACCTCGTCATCTACGACATCCAAGGCCGCCTCGTCAGCCAGACCGCAGTCCTTGGCGAGGGCACCCTCCAGTTCCGCGACCTCCCTGCTGGCCTCTATGCCTACGGCATCAGCGGTCAGAAGATGCAGAAGCTCATCGTCCGCTAGCCACCCAAGGCCCATCAACCCCAGAGCCAATAGCTCCAATAAAGAGGGTCGGCATGCGTGCACGCCGACCCTCTTTATTCTATTTCTTAAGATTTCCTAGAACTTTCTAGTTCCTCCTAGAAAAAAAAATCTTAATTCTTAAATCTTAATTCAAAAAAAATTCTACTGTCCCAAAGTTGCAACGGCGGCAGCCTCAGCAAAATAGGCCAATGCCGTCAGCTGGCAGTACTTGGGGAAGAGCAGGTTCTCGTTGGGATGCTGTTTGACGATGCCGTTGTTGATCTCGTCAATCTGCTCTGCCACGGGCAGCTGCTCGTTGAGGCGGATGGCCAAAACTTGGCGGACAGCGTCCACATGGGCAGGAGCCACCTCGGTGCAATACTGCACCATCAGCGTCTTATACTTTGAGCTAGTCGTCTCCAGACCCTCCAGTTTCTTGGCATACTTGCTGTCAAAAATCTCCCTGGCAGCCTTCTCGTCAGCCTCAATGATGGCATCGGCGCGGTCGCCGATGGCCATGTACTTGTCCATCAGTGCTTGGGTGGGCTCGGCATATTTCGTCAGCGTCTCAGTGCGCTGCAAGATGGCGGCAGTGGCGTCGCGGTTCTGCATCTTGGCAGCCAGAAAAGCCTCCTGCTCCGCGTCGCTCATGCTCTCCATGGCCTTGATGTCGGCGTCGGTGAGACCGGTGGCAGCCTTCATATTCTCCAACATATACTGCTGATAGGCTGCGGTGTCCACATCTTCGTAAGCCAGTGCCGTTGCCTCAGACGTGAGCGAGTAGAGGCTGGTGAGGTAGCGTGTCACCGGCGACAAGGCCAGCTTGAGGGGCATCTCGTTAATCTGGAATTTGGCAAATTCGGCCACCTGCGCCGCCGTAGGCAGGTTTGCTGCTTTAGCCATCAGCTGCTTATAAGTAGGTTTCTCAGTCTCCGTGGTTCTCGTGGGATTGGCTGCCGAAGCAGTGTCAGCCTTCTTTTGTCCTTTTAACCCCAAGCGGCCCATGATGGCATTCGAGGCAGCATTCGACACGCTATCGGCCACCTTGTCAGTGACCTTATCCACGGTTTTGTTCACCGTCTTGGAGACAGCCTTGTTCACCAAACCGCCCAACTGCGCCTGAGCCGGAACGGTCATAATAAGCGACATGATAGCCGCAACAAATATTTTCTTTGAAATGTTCATAATGGATGTTTGTTAAGGTTTTGGGTTATATTTTCGGATTTATTTTATACTTCTTATTGTTTGATTATCAATATATTATATTTTTTATGCAAGAATGATATCCAATGCAAATATACATCTTTTTTTCAAAACGGCAAAGAAATATTTCCCTCTTCATCACCCTTCAAATCTCCCAATCTTCAAATCTTTCATCCTTCATTTTTAAAAAAAGTTCTCCATATAAATAAAAAAGTGTATCTTTGTAAGTTGGAATATTATATAAAAAATAACATAAAACATTGTCATTATGTATACTAAGTTTCAAGCACACCTCCAGAAAGAGCTGGCTGACATCGAAGCTGCCGGCCTTTACAAGCATGAACGCATCATCGAAAGCGCGCAAGGCGCCGAAATTATGGTAGCCGGCAAGAAGTGCCTCAATTTCTGCGCCAACAACTACCTCGGCCTCGCCAACAACCCCGAGCTCATCCAGGCTGCCAAGGAAGCCATGGATGCCCGTGGCTACGGCATGGCCTCTGTCCGCTTCATCTGCGGCTGCCAGGACCTCCACAAGAAGCTCGAGCAGAAGATTGCTGAGTTCTTCGGCACCGAGGACACCATCCTCTATGCTGCCTGCTTCGATGCCAACGGCGGTGTCTTCGAACCCCTCCTCACCGATGAGGACGCCATCATCAGCGACAGCCTCAATCACGCCTCCATCATCGACGGTGTCCGTCTCTGCAAGGCTCAGCGCTACCGCTACGCCAACGCCGACATGGCCGACCTCGAAGAACAGCTCAAGGCTGCTCAGAAAAACCGCTTCCGCATCATCGTTACCGACGGCGTCTTCTCCATGGACGGCAACGTCTGCCCCCTCGACAAGATCTACGAACTCGCACAGAAATACGATGCCATGGTCATGGTCGACGAGAGCCACTCTGCCGGCGTAGTCGGCAAGACTGGCCGCGGTGTCACCGAGCGCTACAACCTCCGTGGCAAGATCGAGATCCTTACCGGCACCCTCGGCAAAGCCTTTGGCGGCGCCATGGGCGGCTTCACCACCGGTAAGAAAGAGATCATCGACATGCTCCGTCAGCGCAGCCGTCCCTACCTATTCTCCAACTCCATGGCTCCCGGCCTCGTTGGTGCCGGCATCCGCATGTTCGACCTCATGAGCGAGACCAATGCCCTCCAAGACAAGCTCCACGAGAACACCGACTACTTCCTGCGCCGCATGAAAGAAGAAGGTTTCGACTGCAAGCCCAGCGAGAGCGCCATCTGCGCCGTCATGATCTACGACGCTGCCAAGAGCCAGCAGTATGCTGCCAAGATGCAGGAAGAAGGCATCTTCGTCACCGGCTTCTACTATCCCGTCGTCCCCAAGGGTCAGGCCCGCATCCGCGTCCAGATCAGCGCCGCCCACGAGCACAGCCACCTCGACCAGTGCATCGAAGCCTTCAAGAAAGTCCGCAAAGAAATCGAAGGCTAAGTAATTATTAAGTCAATATAAAACAGAGGTGCTCTTTACGGAGCGCCTCTGTTTTTGTTTATAGGCCTTTGCCGGCGAAGCTGTGGGCCACTTTGTCGGCATAGGTCTTCGAGACGGGGATGGAGCGGCCGCCTTGGGTGAGCTCGATGACTAGGCCGTCCTTTTCGCGGCGGAGGAGCTTGACGTTCTCGAGGTTCACCAGATAGCCCCTGTGGCATCGCAGCATGCCCATCGACGAATAGGCTTCGTCGACGTTCTTCATCGAGTTGTGCAGGATGAAGCAGTCCTCTTTGCCTTCGTTGACGTAGTGGATGTTGGTATAGTTGTCGGCCGACTCGATGTATAGGATGTTGGATTTCTTGGTGGCGAACACCAATTTGCCTCCTCGGTCGTAGAAATTGATGTTATCGCCTTGCTGGGCATTGGCTTCGACTTGTTGGCGTATCATGGCATTGAGTGCCCGGATTTCCATGCGTTTTTCGTTGAGCATGAAGAGCAGGAGTGATACGATGTAGGGCATCAGCAAGATGCCGACGACGTCGGTTAGGATGCGTCCCATGAGTCGAAGGAAGCTGATGTTGGGCCGCGCATTGAGCAAGTAGGCGAGGAGGGTGAGCGACAGGGTGAAGAAGGCTACCTCAAGGACAAGCCAGGCGGCATAGCCGGCGAGTCGCATGGGACGGCGTTTCTGGCGCCGATAGAGCAACAGACGGCTGATGGTAAGGGTTACGAAACCGGTGGCCACCAGGATGGTGGTGTAGAGTGCCAGGCTCCAGCGCGAGAGGGCCTCTCCCGTGCGCATCATGCCCATGGGCTTATAGATGATGATGAAGAAGGTCGCGAAAAGGAAGACGCAAGCCAAAAAACGAAAAATATTGCGTTTCTCAGTGAGAAAATGGGGTGTCTGGAGTGTTATCTTGGTGATGAGGTTCATCTGTTAATTTTGAAATTTGGCCATTATTGGCATTCTTTCGCCCAAAATAACGATTTTTCGCCCAAAGTATTTTATCAGTCGTCATTTTTATCTTTTTCAGCTCGTTTTTTTGTCGTTACTTTGCAGCCGAAATCTCAAACAAAAATTGATATGAAAATCATCGGAACGGGTAGTTCTGTACCTCAAAAAAAAGTTAGCAATGATATGTTGGCAGGTTTCCTGGACACCAACGACGAATGGATTTCGTCCCGCACCGGCATCCGTGCCCGCAGGATAATGACTGATGAGCATCTGGAAGATTTGGCTATCGCGGCCTCGCGTCGGGCGCTTGAGAGTGCCGGTTTGGAGGCCGATAGCCTGGATTTCGTCATTTGTTCCAATGTGGCCAACAATTATGTAACCCCGGCAGTCAGCACCTTGGTGCAGTCGGCCTTGGGCAGCAGCTGCCCTTGCATTGACCTCAATGGCGCCTGCGCGGGATTTGTCTATGCGCTGGATTACGCAGAGGCATACCTGCAGACTGGTCGCGCACGCAATATCTTAATTGTCTGCGCTGAGGAGCCTTCTCGATTTTGCGATTGGCACCAACGTGAGACCTGCGTGCTTTTTGGCGACGGCGCGGGTGCCGTGGTCGTCACCCAGGGCGATGACCTCTTGGCACTGCATCTCACTGCTTCTCCCAACAAGGATGTCATCTATTATCGTCGGCGCCTTGAACATACGCCCTATGAGTCGAGCGGCCTATCGGTCGACGAGCCGCTGGTGCTGCGTGGCCGCGAGGTGTTTCGCTTGGCGGTGGAGAGTTCGAAGGTGGACCTCATGGAGGTCATGCAGCAAGCTGGCATCCAGCCCGACGATGCCGACTACTTCCTCTTGCATCAGGCCAATATCCGCATCATTAATGCCATCCGAGAGCAGTTGGGCCAGCCGGAGGAGAAGTTCCCCAGCAATATCGAACGGTACGGCAATACCTCGTCGGCCAGCATACCCATCTTGCTTGACGAGTTGTCGCGCAGCGGCCGCATCAAAGGCAACAGCTTGCTGGCCCTCAGCGCATTTGGAGCCGGTTTTGTGACAGGTGCCGCCATCCTACGTTGGAGCGCATGGGGCACAGCATTTAAAACTTCACTTTAACATTATATATAGTATGAGACGAGTAGTAATTACAGGCCTGGGGTGCATCACCCCGTTGGGCAATGATGTGATGACCATGTGGGGCAGGCTCCTCAAGGGAGACTGTGCCATTGCCCGCATTGAGGGGATATCCACCGCTGAGCTGCCCATCAGCCTAGCAGCACAAGTGCGTGACTTCGATCCTTTGCAGCATGGCATTGACCGTGCTTCCATTAGACATAACGACCGCTATGCCCTCTTTGCGCTAGCGGCAGCAAAACAAGCGATGGACGACAGCGGCTTGGCCGTGGGTCTGGATGTCGAACCCGACAGGATAGGCTGTGCCATCGGGTCGGGCATTGGCGGGATACAGACGCTGTTGTACGAGCATGCCCGCTCGCAGCAAGAGGGCCTTCGCCGTGTGTCGCCCCATTTCATTCCCATGATGATTGCCAACATTGCATCGGCCAACGTGGCGGCAACATTCCATGCCGAAGGTCCCAATCTGCCTGTCGTGACGGCATGCGCCACAGGTACCCATGCAGTGGGCGAGGCTTACCGCATGGTGCGTGAGGGGCATGCCGACGTGATGATTTCTGGTGGCACCGAGGCAGCCATCACGGATATCTCCATCGCTGGCTTTGCCAACAGCAAGGCACTCTCCACCAGTGACGACCCTGATGCGGCATCTCTGCCCTTCGATGAGCGCCGCCGTGGGTTTGTCATGGGCGAGGGGGCAGGCGTTCTGGTTTTGGAAGAGTATGATCATGCCCGCCGTCGTGGGGCAGCTATCTATGCGGAAGTGTGCGGCTATGGCAACACTTGCGATGCTTTCCACTATACCGCTCCCCGTCCCGACGGCAGGTGCGCTTCCAATGCCATTCGCATAGCCCTTCAAGAGGCTTGCTTCCGCGATTGCGAGCAGCTCTACGTCAATGCTCATGGTACCGGTACCCCGCTGAACGATAAGACCGAGACCCTCGCCATTAAGATGGCATTGGGCGATCTGGCATATCAGGCCTTCATCAGTTCCACTAAGTCTATGCTTGGCCATATGTTAGGAGCCGCGGGTGCAGTAGAGGCAATCATCAGCACGTTGGCATTGGTTGACCATGCCATCCCGCCCACAATCAATCTCCATTGCCCCGATCCTGAGTGTGACCTCGACTATGTTCCCAATACCGCGCGCGACTGCCAGGCCGATGTCGTCCTCTCCAACTCGTTTGGCTTCGGAGGGCAGAATGGCTGCGTGGCGTTGCGCAGGGTCTAAGGCGGGTTTTACAAATACCACGTTTGAATAGTTATCGATATGGAACGAGAAGAAATCAAACAATTCCTCCCTCATAGAGAGCCTATGTTGCTTGTAGACGATGTGTCGCAGGCTGCCGACATGGCTACGGCGCATTACCACGTCCGTGGCGATGAGTATTTCCTCCAAGGCCATTTCCCCGGTTACCCTGTCGTGCCGGGCGTCATCTTGTGCGAGATTATGGCCCAGTCGTGCTGCATCCTTATCCGCAGCGAGTTGGAGCAAGGATGCACGCCGCTGTATAGCGGCATCGACCATGTGCGCTTCAAGCGCCAGGTGCGGCCAGGCGACACCATCGCTGTCGAAGGACGCATCACCCAGCGGCGTGGACTGACCTTCATCATCGAGGCGCAGGCCTCTGTCGAGGGTGTTCGCTGTTGCTCGGGCAGGCTTATCTTCACTCTTATTGAAAAACAACAAACATTTCATCCATGAATTTTTTACACAACCGCGTGGCGCTGGTCACTGGCGCTTCGCGAGGCATTGGCCGCAGTATTGCCCTCCATTTCGCAGAGGCGGGGGCCGACATCGTCTTCACCAGTGCCCATGACGATGAGAGCTCCAGTCAGCTACTCTATCAATTGGAACACATCAGCAAGCATGTTCGCTATTTCCAAGCCGATGCCTCAAACTATGGCCAGACACTTGCTTTGGCACAAGAGGTGGAACGTCAGTTCGGCGCTATCGATGTGCTGGTCAACAATGCTGGAATCGTGCGCGATAATCTCTTATTGCGTATGACGGACGATGAATGGGATTCGGTGATAGAAACCGATTTGCGTTCAGTATTCAATTACTGCAAAGCCTTCACGCCTGCCATGATGCGTCGCCAACAAGGTTCCATCATCAACATCAGTTCCATCGTGGCGCTCAATGGCAATGCGGGTCAGTGCAACTATGCAGCCGCCAAAGCAGGCATTATCGGGTTCACACGCTCGTTGGCCAAAGAGCTAGGACGGCGTAACATCCGTTGCAATGCTGTGGCACCGGGGTTTATTGAGACCCGCCTCACCGAGGCACTCAACCCCCAAGCCCGTCAGGAGTGGCTATCGCAAATTCCCATGCGGCGCCCTGGAACCGAATCCGATGTGGCAAAACTCTGCCTGTTTCTTGCGTCCGATATGTCGCAATACATCACTGGCCAGACCATCTGCTGTGATGGTGGCCTCGTTTTATAAAATATTTAATCACATAAAAAATAGACAAAATGACAACAAACGAAATCACCCTCGACCAGCTTAGTGCTGAAATGTTTTCCCTTATCGCCGACCGCTTGGGCCTTAAAAGCAATACGCTCAGCCTCGACAACGATTTAGCTCGGGACCTTGGCGCCGACTCGCTTGACACGGTCGAACTCATCATGGATATCGAGCATAGGTTCGGTGTCCGCATTTCCGACGAAGATGCTGTGCGTATCCAAACTATCAATGATGCCGTTCAGCATGTTTTCAACTCCTTGACCAAGGAACAGTAAGGACTCATTCTTGAATTTAGATGAATTATTTTTCCGACAATCCCCATCTGGATTTCTACCTTCGCCATCCCGACCGCCATGACCTTTCCGAGGTCCAAGAGGCTGCGCTGGCGCTCGACCGACTCGGTCTCATCTCTGCCGAGGAGGTGGCTCCCAATGCTGCCCAGGTTGATGCTGCCGGCCCCTCTCTGGTCGGGGGACGCGTGCGCTACAGCCTACCTACTCAGTGCCATCTCACGGCATTGGTGCAATCGGGACTGTATGGCCTCACTATTGGACGCGAGTATGGCGGCTTGGGCATGTCGCGCACCATGTCGCTCATGGCCACCGAGATTCTCTCTCGGGCCGACCTCAGCCTTGCCACCATTTGGGGACTTCAAGACTGTGCTGAGATTATCGATGCTTTTGCCTCTCCCGAGCTGAGACAGCGTTATCTGCCGCTTATCGTGGCTGGTGCCACCTGCTCCATGGATCTCTCTGAGGCTACTGCCGGCAGCGACCTTCAGTCTGTTCGGCTTGCAGCCTCTTTCGACGTGGAGCATGGCTGCTGGCGGCTCAACGGAACTAAGCACTATATCACCAATGGCGATGCCGACATCCATCTAGTACTAGCTCGTACCGAATCGGGCACTCATGACGGTCGTGGGCTCTCGCTTTTTCTTTACGACCATTCGGAAGGTGGCATGACTGTACACCGTCTGGAGCGTAAGATGGGTATCATCGGTTCCCCTACGGCTGGGCTGACGTTCAAAGATGCCCCAGCCCATCTCATCGGAGAACAACGTTTGGGGCTCATCAAGTATGTCATGGCGCTCATGAACAGCGCCCGCCTAGGTGTCGCCGCCCAGGCGGTGGGGTTGTGTGAGGCTGCTTGCCGTGAGGCAGAACGCTTTGCCGCTGCCCGTAGGCAATTTGGCCGACCTGTGGGTGACTTTATCCAGGTGCGAGACCTCCTCAATGCCATGCGTGCCCGTACTGATGCTGCCCGTAGCATGCTTTATCTTGCTGCTCGTTTTGTCGACCGTTCATCCTTTTCTAAGTCCGACTCCCGCACCGCTGCGTTGCTTACTCCGTTGGTGAAGCTGGCTGCTAGCGAATTGGCCAACCGCTGTGCCTACGACTGTGTGCAGGTGCATGGAGGTTGCGGTTATATGAAAGGAGTGGCCTGCGAGCGACTTTACCGCGATGCCCGCGTGCTCTCTATCTATGAGGGCACTAGTCAGATGCAGGTGGTGGCGGCTTCCAAGGGCATCTCCCAAGGATCCTATCTCGATTATGTGCTGTCGCTTCGCAACCTTATTTCCGAACGGCCGCTTGGAGGCATTCAGCGCGAATGCATGGGACTGTTGCAGCAGGGAGTGGATGATTATCTCAAGCATTTCGACGAGGCTGCTTCTAAGGGCCTTTCCGATAGTGGATTCGAACACCATCTCCGTTCATTGGCTGAGCAGATGGCGATGCTCATCATGGGGCATCAGTTGCTCCTGGACAGTTTCGACAATCCAGCGCTTGTCTCCTCTTGTCGATTCATTGCATTGGGCTCCCTTTGGTAGCGGTTAGCGTTGAGGGGTTAGCGGTTAGCGTTGAGGGAACTGTGGCTACCTGAGGGTTAGCGTTTTGTGGCAGCCAGCAAAAAAGGGAGGGCAGCCTTGGCTGCCCTCCCCTGTTATTTGATGATTGCGTTGGGTGCAAAGATGATTTATTCTCGTCTTACCAAGCGTACAGAGGCTCCGTAGTAGCGATAAATAAGGTAATTAGTTATACGATACATCTGATTATCTAATACGGCGACATCGTATGCATCTCTAGTAGAGCTATGTCCTGTTGATGTCCAATAGACACCTTGGCCATAATGCATGCTTGTGCCAGATCGGTAACCTGCGGCAGGTAGGAACACGCAACCTGCGGCTTCGAGAGCACGGCACTGATCATAATTGTAATGCGTTTGGTTCTCCCAAGTTATTGAGGCAGTGCTGTTGATGCCAGTGGGAGCAGAAACTCCAGAAGGTAAGGTGAAGCTGTCGGGGAAAAGCAACAGGCCATTCACATTATTGAATACTACTCGAGCAAAACGGGCATTGGCTGTGCCGTTGACGGTAGAGGCCGAACGGAGATACAGGAGATGATCCCATTCTGCACATGAAAGCGTTGACCAAATACCTGGGACGTTGCCGCCATTGGAAATGGCATTGAACCTACCCCAATCGGCATAGATATAGTCACCAATAAGGCTGTTAGAATTTGAACCGCCTAGTACATAGTCGGAAGCATTTGTACTAGTAGAATAGGGCTGATAGCCATTGGCGCCGCTGCCGTACCAACCGCTGGTGCCCCAGCCGAAGAGGTCTATCCACCCAGTGTAGGTGTAGGAGGTGTTGGCGTTGCCATTGCCAACATATTGCTCTTGTGTATCTGCGAAGCGCCATGTGCCGATGGCGTTGTCACCTGTGGCCACAGCATGGGTGCCGGTAGTGGTGTATTGTAGGTTGCCTTGTGAGAAACGCACGCGTTGGTTAGCAGTATTGATGGTGAAATAGCCGTTTAGCGTGCCAGGGGGCGGAGTGATGGTGAGGTGCAGCGTGGCGGTGGCGGAGCAGCCGTTTACATCGAAGTAGGTGTAAGAGCGGGTTCCAGAAGTGGTGTAGGTGGTACCATGCCATGTATATTGATCGACAGCGGTCTTCCAGTAGGCACCGCTGTTGTTAGGAAAGATGGTGAGGTGCAGGGTGTCGATGCTGGAACAGTTGTAGCTATTGGTGTAGCTGTAGGTCTTGGTACCGCTGGTGGAGTAGGTGGTGCTATGCCAGGTGTAGCTATTGCAGGCTGAGACGGCGGTGCTGTTGTGGGTGCTGTTTAGGATGGTAAGGTTCAGCGTTTCGGTGCTGGCGCAGCCGTAGCTGTTGTTGTAGTTGTAGGTCTTTGTGCCAGAAGTCCTGTATTGGGTGTCGTGCCAGTTGTAGTAGTCGCAGGAAGACACTGTGTAGGTGGTATTGGTACCGTTCCGGATGGTGAGGTTCAGCCTCACGACGCTGTCGCAGTTGGCGCGGTTGGTGAGGGTGCAGGTGGGGGTGGAGGTGGAGGCAGTATAAATGCGGCCGTTGATCCAGGTATATCTGTCGCAGGCGGTCTTGGTGTCGGTGCCGGAGGTGGCAGAGCCGTTGCATTCTTCGGTGAAGTAGGCGTAGAAAGTCTTGTTGCCCTTCACGGTGACGGTGTGCGGGTTGTCGGTGCTGCCGTCGCTCCAACGGCGGAAGTGGTACCCCTCGTTGGGAATGGCCAGGAGCCTAGCCGTCTCGTTGGCGCGGTAGGTGCCGCCGCCTGCCACACTGCCATAGGAGCTGTTGTGGGGGCTGGCGGTGATGGTGATGGTGGGGCTGACGGTAGTATGGGTCCTGTTGGTGTCGGTGATGTTGTCGTTGGGAGAGAAGACGGCGGCATAGGACTGGGTTCTGCCGGTGGAAGTGATGGTACGCGGGTTGGTGGTGCTGCTGTTGTCGCTCCAGTAGGCGAAGTGGTATCCGCTGGCGGGGGTTGCCGTCAAGGTGCACGACGTCCCAGAACCCGATCTGACCGACGCAGACCCGCCCGCAGCAGGATAGGCATAGGTGGAGATGCCATATGAACTGACCGATAGGTCATCGATGCAGATGCCGTGGCCATAGTTTGTGTTACCTACAAACAATATTTGAAAAGGATTTCCATTGAAGTCTGATATATCGACGTCAATAGTGAATTGGGTCCAGTTATGGGCTGTGCCTCCTGTCCTTAAAATAACCTTAGTTCCATTATTAGTTGTAAACAAAATAACCCTTAAAGAGTCCACATCGCCACTCCATGCATTGTTGCTGTACCAAAAAGATACTCTTACAAAATTGTCGGAAGTGTTGGTGCAATTGAACCAAGGGGATTCAATATTGCTCTGGCTTCCGCGCGAGGTACTGAACAAATACAGGTTTTTCGAGCCAGAATGGGGCGCAGAGGAAGATTGATTGTCACCGTAGTTTAGCGTCCAAGCGGCATCTAGTTGATAGTACACTCTCCATCCACTGAGATCAGAAATGGAACTGGCACCGTCGAAGTTCTGGGTGTAGGGCAGTGTGACTGTCAGTCCCTGTGCCCATGGCAGCATGGCCAGCATGGCTGCCATCAATATGAATGATCGAAATATATTTTTCATTTTTTTATTTTTTTAGTTGTTAGTATTGATTTCATATCCCTAGTTAAGCGGCATCCGGCTTCTTGGGGGAAGGGTTGGCTTCGCAGGGAAGCCGGATGCGCCTTAGGGATAGCGTTATTTCTTCACCACCTTCTTGACGGCGACGCCGTCGTCGGTGATGATGCGGAGGTTGTAGATGCCGGAGACGAAGCTGGAGAGG
>X415_White_Rhinoceros__coassemble_29_pt1 | contig 45628 bp, 40 predicted proteins | sample X415_White_Rhinoceros__metabat2_low_PE_004 | metagenome-assembled genome bin X415_White_Rhinoceros | reverse complement strand
GTTTAAGGTTTAAGGTTATTTGTTAGTACGAAATACATTTTTTGTTCATCAATATGCGAGAATTATTAGTGAAAATTGCCATCAAGCTGGGCGTTTACCAGCAGATGATGAAGATAGACAATAAAATGCAGATGCGGAAGCAGAACAAGGCTTTCGCACAGTATGGCTTGGAGACGCTCGATAAGGCTGAACAGGCTGCACGTGAGAGCGGTTGCAAACTTTTCTTGGCTTTCGGGACTTTGCTGGGAGCCTATCGAAATAAAGGGTTCATCCCCTATGACTGCGACCTTGATACCGGCATGCTGGGCTCTGAGAGAACCGACAACTTTGTCGCCCAGATGCAGGCGATGGGACTCAGGCATATACGTCAGTATTATGTCAAAGCCACAGGACGCATCTGTGAAGATAAGTTTGACTATAAAGGGGTACATATCGATGTGCATTATTATTACCCCGACGAGGAAGGCAATCTGTTCTGCGACCTTTGCCTTCCGCACGAAAAGCTTGACTGGCGTACTGCCAACCAAGCAGATGGTTTTCCCGCCATCGTGCGCACCTGTCCACAGAGTACTTTCTCGGAAGCTGATTTCTTGGGAGTGAAATGCTTTATGCCCGATGCTGTGGAGGATTGGCTCAAGGCGCTGTATGGCGAACATTTCATGACGCCCGACCCCAAATGGTCGATGGGCGACCACAAGAAACGAGCCCAAACACGCGGTGAGCGGCTTTATAGAAAAGAGCTGGGCTGATGATGGAATTTCTGTCTGCATCGACCCTTTTCAAGGCCTCGAAATGGACTTTTCCAGCGTTGTTAACAGGTGGGTGTGATAAAAAAGATGAAAAAAAATTTGCTGAGTGAAAAAAAATGCCTATCTTTGCAAATATAAATAATGGGTGAAATGCAGTTGCAGAATTGCATAAAATCCATTGTTTTAATGGTTTAAATTGATAATTAATAATAGTAGAAACACATAAAACCCTACAAAAATGACAAAAAAGAGTTTCTTTATGTTTGCTGTTGTGGCTTGCCTGGCTATGGTTTTTGCCTCCTGCAACAAGGATGATGTTGATTTTAACACCGCGAGCACTCCTGTCGTTTACAATTACATGACGGCAGACAACGAAGGTGCGGATCATGTGACTTGCTATCTTTGCGGTCAGCCTCTTTATTATGGTGCTGTCAACGCACATAGACATTCCTATACTCCGGAAAATCCCTGCATCTTCCCCTTCTGTCCTTTCGCTGGCCAGCGTCACGTGCATGTGGTTAGCTACGACAACAATTCAAACACCTATACCGACAATGCTCGTCCGCATTTGGGCGGTGGCTCGTTCAACTAGTCGATAATCATTTTTGAGACTTATACGCCGTGACTTTTCACGGCGTTTTTTATATATTCCAAAAAAAAATCGTATATTTGCAAATTAATTATAAATATAATATTTAATACATATTTTTGATATGCAAAGAGATACTGCAATTTTCGATCTCATCCAGAAGGAAAGAGAACGTCAGACCAAAGGCATCGAACTGATTGCCTCTGAAAATTTTGTCAGCGAACAAGTCATGGAAGCCATGGGCTCCGTGATGACCAACAAATATGCTGAAGGCTATTCCGGAAAGCGTTACTATGGCGGTTGCCAGATTGTTGACCAGAGTGAGACCATCGCCATCGAGCGCGCCAAGAAGCTCTTCGGCGCTTGCTGGGCCAATGTGCAGCCCCACAGCGGCGCACAGGCTAACATGGCTGTCTTCCTGGCTTGCCTCAAAGCCGGTGATACTTTCATGGGCATGGACCTCAACCACGGTGGCCACCTCAGCCACGGCAGCCCCGTCAATTTCTCTGGCCTCAACTACAATGTTGTTGGCTACCAGGTGAAGGAAGAGACCGGCACTGTGGATTATGAGGATATGGAAAAGAAGGCTCTCGAGCATCACCCCAAGCTGATCATCGGCGGCGGCAGTGCCTATAGCCGTGACTGGGATTGGGCCCGCATGCGCGAAATTGCTGATAAGATTGGCGCCATTCTCATGGGCGACATCAGCCACCCCAGCGGCCTCATCGCCAAGGGCTATCTCAACAACGCTCTCAAATATTGCCACATCGTCACCACTACCACCCATAAGACCCTCCGCGGACCTCGCGGCGGCATGATCCTCATGGGCCAGGATTTCGACAATCCTTGGGGCAAGACCACTCCTAAGGGCGAAATCAAAAAGATGAGCGCTCTGCTTGACAGTGCCGTGTTCCCCGGTACCCAGGGCGGTCCTCTCGAGCATGTCATCGCTGCTAAGGCCGTTGCCTTTGGCGAGGCTCTTACCGACACTTATGACCAGTACATCCAGCAGGTGATGAAGAACGCTAAGGTTATGTGCGAGGCCTTCATGGAGAAGGGCTACAAAGTCATCTCCGATGGCACCGACAACCACCTCATGCTTGTCGACCTCCGTACCAAGTTCCCCGAAATGACTGGTAAAGAGGCTGAAAATGCCCTCGTAGCTGCTGACATTACCATCAATAAGAACATGGTTCCCTTCGACAGCCGTAGCGCTTTCAAGACCAGTGGTCTCCGTGTGGGTACTCCCGCCATCACCACCCGCGGTCTCAAGGAGGATGAGATGAAGAATGTGGTCGAACTTATCGATACCGTTCTCTGCAACCCCACCGAAGAGGTTATCGCCAAGGTTCGCGGCACCGTCAACGAGATGATGCAGAACCGTCCTCTCTTCGCTTGGTAGTATTGCCCCCAACCAAGGCCGTTGAGCCCTGCCTTTGCTGGTTGGTTCATTGGCCCTATGAGGCAGGTCCTCAAGTAGCATCTGCCAGAATAAAAGGAGTCAATTGGGTCGCTTGACTCAGTTGACTCCTCTTTTTAAATTTAATATGAATACGATAGGCACACTGTTCCGTTTTACTAGTTTCGGCGAGTCGCATGGCCCTGCTGTGGGTGGCATTATTGATGGTTGCCCTGCTGGGCTGAGGATTGATAACGATTTTATCGCATCGGAACTTAACCGTCGTCGGCTGGGTGATGATATCTACAATGGCGCCACCACAGCTCGTCGCGAGCCTGACCAGTTGGAGTGGTTAAGTGGCTTCTTCAACGGAGTTACTTTAGGAACGCCTATCGCTTTCGCTATTCGGAATAAAGATTGTCGCAGCAGTGACTACGATGAACTGAGCGATGCCTTCCGTCCAGGGCATGCCGACTATGTCTATCAGCAGAAATATCACATTCGTGACCATCGTGGCGGAGGCCGCTCCTCAGGACGTGAAACTGTTGCCCGCGTTGTCGCGGGTGCCATTGCGAAGCAGTTGCTCCGTGACCAAGGAATTGTGATTGATGCTGTCGTTGAAGACCAGCATGTTTCCTGCACTATCAAGGGACTTGCCGCAGGCATAGGCAATCCAATCTTTGGCCGTCTTAATGCTTTGCTCTCTTTCGCCATGCTCTCTATTCCTTCTGCCATGGGCTTTGTGATGGGCGACACTCCTGACGCCTGGCATCTTCCACAACAACAATTTCCTGACCAATGGCAGATTGGAGGAAGTGGAGACCAGTTGACCCAGACAAATCATTGCGGCGGTATCCAGGGCGGCATCACGAATGGCATGCCAGTTCAGTTCCATGTTGCCTTTCACCTGCCTGTTACCAATACAGAGGATATGAATTGCCTCTGTACTGACGGAAAGCTGAAAAGGGTAAAGCTTGGGGGCAGGCATGATTGCAATCACCTTTCGCGTTTGCCTGTCATCGTTGAATCCATGGCCGCCCTTGTGGTCATCAACCAGATGGAAATCTATAGCAATATTAATTATATCAAACAATAGAAACCTCAATATGATTACTAAAGTGAGTAAATCAATGAACGGCTGTCGTTGTAGCCTTATTGTGCTTTTTATCTCCTTGATGCTTTTCACGGCATGCGGAAACAAGGATGCCATCACTATTGAAGGCACCTTGCAGAATGGTGCGGGTAAGACCATCTACATTGAAGAGATGAGCCCAGAAAGCCGCATTTTCTTAGACTCCATCACGCTTGACAAAAAAGGGCATTTTAAGTTCAAATATGACATGCCTTATCGCACCTTCTACAATGTCCATGTGTCGGAAGCCGACTATATAGTGCTCCTGCCCGATTTTGGTGAGGTTATCACCATCGATGGCAGCTATGATTCACTCTCCAATACATATCATTTACAGGCTGGCAGGGAATCACAATTGCTTTGGCAGTTGCAAGATTATGCCAATCAGGGTTCTTATGTCCTTCAAGATCTCGTCAAAACCGATCAGCAGAACCGTCAACTCCTTGAAGACGGGAAAATTTCACAATCTGAATTCGATGCTGCCCACGCTGTCACCGATTCAATCTATCTTGATGTCTTTGTCCAGCAGCAACAGTATGTGGTTCATTTCATTGAAGACAATTTAGGTTCTTTGGCCACACTAATAGCACTATATAAGCCTTTCAACAGCCATCCGCTTATCAATCCAGAGGATAGCTTTGAGTTCTACGAAGGTGTATTGCAAGGCCTTCAAGAGACTCTGCCTGACAATCCCCACACACTCAGTTTCAAGAACCAAGTGGAGCGCACCCGCTACCAGTATGCCAAATAGCCGAAACAAACTATATTTTATCACTGATGCCCATCTTGGCGCTGGTGACGACAGCCGAATGCGCGAGCAGCAGCTCTGTCGGCTGCTCGACGAAGCCAGGAATGATGCATCTATGGTGGTTTTTTTGGGCGATATGTTCGACTTTTGGTTCACCTACCGCTATGTTGTGCCACGCGGGAGCATACGCCTATTAGGGAAAATGGCCGAGCTGGCAGATTCTGGCATTGAGTTGCATTATTTTATCGGAAATCACGATATGTGGCTCTTTGACTATCTCCCTCAGCAGATGACAATACAGATGCATGAGGAGCCAGCTGAGATTACATTTGACGGGCGTTTGTTCCTCTGCGGACATGGTGACGGATTGGGCCATCTTGACCGCAAATATGACGTTCTGCGGCACATTTTCCGCAGCCGCATCAATCAGTGGCTGTTTGCGCTGCTGCCCTCTAGGCTGACTTTTGGAATTGCCCATGCTTGGAGCCGGAAGAGCCGCAAAGGCCATCTCAAGAAAAATCCTAAAATATTCGAATACCAGGGAGATGACCGTGAAGGCATTGTCTGTTATTGCTGTCAGCAACTAGAAGAAAACCATTACGACTATTGCGTTTTTGGCCATCGCCATACTGCGATAATAAAAAGTATCGAGTCTCCTAGCGGCAATCCATCAGTATATGTTAATGTTGGCGATTGGCTCAATAATCGTAACTATGCCGTCTATGAAGATGGCAAACTTTCGCTAAAAGAATATTAATATTGCACTTATCTCAGCCACTTACGTGGGTTGAGCGCATCAGTGCCACACCAAACTTGGAAACTGAACTCCGAAGTGGCTTCGTCGCTTGGAGCAACAGTGCCGATGACTTGATGAGTGGTGACCTTGCTTCCTTGGCTGACGTTCACGCTACCTAGCCCTGCATATACAGTCATATAATTGCCGTGACGTATGATGATTCCTTTGGCCCCGTTTGGAGTGCTGAAGATTCGTGCGACAGTGCCGTTAAATACGGCGTAGACTGCGGCTCCAGGACTGCAGTTAAGGTCGATGCCATTGTTGCGATTCTGTCCGCCAGAGGAATGGGTGTATAGTCCAAATTCGCGGGCCACAGACTTGTAGTTCACAGGCCATGGGAGTTTTCCCTTGTTGCCCACAAATTCTGCAGAAGCGGCATTGGAAGCTGTTGAAGGCGTTGAACTGCTCCCAGTAGATGTGCTAGGCTTGCTATTCGTGCTATTGGTGCTGGCTTTTGCTACTTCAGCATTGATGAGTTGCTGAATTTGTTGTTGAAGTTGCCTTTTTTGTTTTTCTTTTTTGCTTATTTGCTGCTGTAGGTTGCGTTCGTCTTGCTGGCTTTTATTCAGCTTTTTCTGCTGTTGCTGCTGCTCGCGTGCCAAGGCGTCGCGCTGTTTCTTTTCTTGGCTAAGGAGGTTGTTCTTCTCACGTTTTTGTTGCTGGAGCTTGAATGACATGTCCTCAAAGAGGTGTTGCTTCCGTTCAATGGCTTCTGCTTGGCACTTGCAGTATCGAGAATAGTCTGTGAAATATTTGAGCTTGAGATAAGTGAGATTATATGCTTCGTTGTCGAAAATCAAGCTTACGGGGTTGATATTCTGCCGTAGGTTGTACATGACACGCAAAATTTTGGCATATTCAGCCTTCATGGAAATGATTTGGTCGCGCACCATGTCAAGCGAATCAGCTGTGCGGTTAATTTGTTGGTCGAGCGCGTTCATCTGGTTGTTGATGTTGTTGATGAGTTTGTTGCGCTCGTTGATGCGTTGTTTTATGAGATTGATTTGCTTAGTTGAATTCTTGCTATTTTTCTTGGCTTTCCCCAATTCAGAAGATAACCGGGCTATTTCACGTTCAATTGTTGCCTTCTCGCGTTCAAGTTGTTTTTTGTTTTGACCCCACGAAAGGGTAGGGAAGGCGATGGCAGAAATAAGAAGCATAAGGCATACCGCCTTAGGGGAAAGGTGCCGTGAGAATAGTCGAGTAATCATGTTTTGAAAGTTGGATATCATCATTCTTCTGGGTATCCGTTGGGATTTTGCTTTTGCCAGTGCCAGGCATCGCGAACCATATCATCGATGTCGTGGGTGGCTTCCCATCCCAATTCTAGGTGCGCTTTAGTGGGATCGCTATAGCAGGTGGCAATGTCGCCAGCGCGTCGGGGCTTAATGCTGTAGGGAATTTTTATTTCGTTGACTCGTTCGAAGGCGTGGACCATGTCCAATACACTGTAGCCATGCCCAGTACCGAGATTGTATACGGCCAGTCCGCAGTTGCGCTGAAGTGCATTGAGAGCGCATACATGGCCTTTCGCAAGGTCTACGACGTGGATATAGTCGCGAACCCCAGAACCGTCAGGAGTGTCATAGTCATTGCCAAATACCCCCAATTCAGGGCGTTTGCCAACTGCAACTTGGGTAATGTATGGCATTAAATTGTTGGGTATGCCACAGGGATTTTCGCCGATACGCCCGCTGGCATGCGCACCCACGGGATTAAAATAGCGCAACAATACCACATTCCATTCTGGGTCGGCATGCTGCATGTCGGTAAGGATTTGTTCAAGCATGCTTTTTGTCCAGCCATAAGGATTGGTACAGGTGCCTTTGGGACAGTTTTCGGTGATGGGTATTTCGGCGGGGTCTCCGTATACTGTGGCACTGGAGGAGAAGATGATGTTCTTGCATCCGTGGCGGCGCAACACGTCAAGCAGTACTAGGGTACCACTGATATTGTTGTCATAGTATTCCCACGGCTTCTCCACACTTTCACCTACTGCTTTAAGACCTGCAAAGTGTATGCAAGCATCAAAATGGTATTGACTGAAGATCTCATCCAATGCATTGCGGTCGCGTATGTCAGCCCTTACAAAAGGAATTTGGCTGATGCCGATGATGTCGGCCACGCGTCGCAGAGACTCTGGACAGGAGTTTGAAAAATTGTCAACGACCACGGCGCTGTGTCCTGCAGCATAAAGTTCAATGAGAGTGTGCGAGCCAATAAAGCCTGCTCCTCCAGTGACAAGTATATTCATGATAAGTGTTAGCGGTTAGAAGTTGGCGAAACTAATAAAGGATTGTTCGCGAAGCTTCATTGCTTCATCAACTTCAATACTATTTGAGGATTTCAAGCAACTGGACTTCGAAAATGAGGGTGGATCCTGGAGGAATCGAGCCCATAACCTGCTCACCATAGCCAAGGTCGTAAGGAATGTAGAGCATATAGGTTGAACCTTCGTCCATCAGCATGAGTCCTTCGCTCCAGCCAGGGATGACTTGGTTAAGGGCTAATTCGATAGGTTCGCCACGGTCGATGCTGCTGTCAAATGTAGTGCCGTTGATCAGTTTGCCGGTATAGTGTACGCGGACGCGGTCGGTGGGATTAGCCGGTTTCTTGCCGTTGCCTTTCTTCACAATTTTGTATTGGAGGCCGCTTTTGGTTTGGTATACAGATTTATTGAGGGCGTTTTCTTCAAGGAACTTCTTGCCTTCTTCGATGTTTTGATCTTTGGATGCCATCATTTTTTCTTGTTCTTGGCGTTGGCGATCTTCAAACTGCTGTTGGAAGCGGTTGAGCAGGGGACGCATCATTTCATTGGTCCAAGTGTTCTGCCCTTTATAGCAGTCAATCATAGACTGACCAGCTGCTTGGCCGTTGATTCCGAGGTTTTCGCGGAGCCATGACTGATAGATGTCCTTACCGATGGCATAGGAGGCGGAGTCGTTGAAGGTCTTGAGCTCAGCAGGACGATACATGTCGTTCATTTGTTGTTGCTTTTGGTAGGCTTCGAGTGTCTCGTTGAGTGTCTTTTGGGTTGATTCATAGAGGTCGGCCTTCTGTTTGAGCATGTTGTAGTCTGCTTCTGACATGGTGACTTTGCCACGTTTGATGGTCACTTCTTGTGCACTAACGGTGATGCCGAGGAGAACGATGGCGAGTGTGAGGATGATTTTTTTCATGGGTTGTTTGTTGTAAAGATGTTTATCTGTTAATTGCAAATAGCTGCTGCCGAAGCAGCAGCTATTGGATTTCGACATTGGGTATGAAGAATTATTTGTATTCTTTGGGTTCGACACCATCGAGGATTTCTTTGCCGCAGATGGCGAGGGCGAGCATCTCGTTTTCGCCCTTGTAGACCTTGACGGGGGCGATGAAGCTGACGCGGTCGGAAATCATCTGCATCCAGGGCTTTGAGTAGGCGATGCCGCCCGTGAGGAGGATGGCGTCGACCTTGCCGTTGACCACAGCGGCGAGACGGCTGATTTCGAGGGAAACCTGGTAGCAGAAAGCATCAACGAGCAATTGACATTTGGCATCGCCGGCGAGGGCTTTCTTCTCCACTTCGTAGGCATCGTTGGTGCCGAGGTAGGCTACGAAGCCGCCTTCAGCAGTGACGATTTTCTTGAGTTGGGCTTCGGTATATTTGCCCGAGCAGGCAACTTCGATGAGCTTGGATGCATTGATGGAACCGCAGCGGGTGGGGGAGAAGGCACCGAGGCCGCAAAGGGCACGATTGACTTCCACGCAGCGGCCGTGTTCATGGACACCGACGCTGACGCCGCCGCCCATATGGGCAATGATAAGGTTGAGGTCTTCGTAGTGTTTGCCCAATTCGCGAGCATACAGCTTAGCAGTCATCTTTTGATTCAGGCAATGCCAGATGACACCCTCGTGGCTAGGATCGAGGTCGAAGATGGGGTGGCCAGTAATCTTGGCATAATCGGGGCGTTCGTCCACGATGCCGGGGTCGGCGATATAGGCGCATTCGAGGCCGATTTCTCTAGCAATGGAGTCGGAGATGAGGGCGCCGAGGTTGCAGGCGTGCTTGCCTTGGATGCCTTCGTGGCACTCCTTCTTCATCAGTTCGTTGACGCGGTATGCGCCGCTCTCGCAGGGACGGGTGAGGCCACCGCGGCCCATGACGACGGCTATCTCTTCGGTGCCCACGCCGTGACGCTTGAGCATCTCTAGGATGGCGCCTTTGCGGTAGTCGAATTGGTCGGCTACTTCTTTGAACTGCTGTATTTCCTCGATGGGGTGCGACAGGTTCTCAGTAAATATTTCGGTCTCCCCTTCATAGATGGCGGCCTTAGTGGATGTGGCGCCGGGGTTGATGACTAAGGTGTATTTTTTAGTGCTCATTTTGATATGTTGTGTTTGTTTCTTTCTATTATTTCAAATTGCAAAGATAGACATTTTTTTTCATATATATAAATTGTAAGGCTATTTTTAACAAAAAAAGTTATCAACAGATGTGTCGATAACTATGTTTTTTGATTCTATCTTCTTACAAATTAGGTGTGTCAAATGTTATGCTTTCAGTTAATCCATCATTATTATGGAAGAGATATTTTTAGTGCGTTTGGCTTCGTTTGATGAGGAATGGCAGCAGTAGTTGCTCCACTGGTGCCGCAATGTCTATGCATTGGTAGTCTATGCGGTACTGCATGGCATGTTTCTTGATGTCTGCTGTTTGGGCGGACATGGATTCGCGATATTTGATGGCAAGTTCGGCTGGGTTTGCTTTCAGTCGGCTGCCGCTTTCAAGGTCGATGAACTCAGTTGGCCGGTTGTCAAATCCTAGTTCCACTTCGTGTTTGTGGTCCAATGTGTGGAAGAAAATGACTTCATGCTTATTGTGGCGCATGTGTCTCAAGGCATCCATCAACGGGTCATGGTCATCGGGCTGTACTAAAGCATCTGAAAAGATCACGATGAGGGAACGACGATGAAGTTTTTCTGCTGTGAGGTGTAGTGCTTCGGCAATTTTGGTTGAGGCATCTGGCTTTGCGCACAAAGTGGCATCGCGAGATAGCTCTTGGTCTAGCACTTGTAATAGGTATTGCTGGTGTGTTCGGCTACTGCGGCATTCGGTTTGCAGGTCGATTCCTTCGCTGATTAGCGATAACCCGAAAGCATCACGCTGTCGAGTCAGCAGTTCGCTGATGGCTGCTGCCGCGTAGCAAGCAAAAGTAAGTTTGTTGGGTTGCGCCAGGTTCCCTTGTCCTTCAATAGGAAACATCATAGACGCACTATGGTCCACGATAAGTTGGCAACGTAAGTTAGTCTCCTCTTCGAACCGCTTCACGTATAGTTTGTTGGTACGCCCGTATAGTTTCCAGTCAATATGGCGTGTCGACTCACCAGTAGCATATTGCCGATGCTCAGAGAACTCGGCCGAAAAGCCATGGAATGGACTTCTATGCAGACCCGTGAGGAATCCTTCGACAATCTGTCGTGCATAGAAGTCCAGTGAATGATATTTCTCTAGTTGGTAGTGTGTAGGCAATTTGGTATTTGAATATCTTTCGTTGTGCTATCTATTGGGGGGTGCTTACAGCAGTGCGTCAATTTTTTCTGTCAGGGTCTTTTTCTGCACACCACCCACGGCTTTGTCTTTCAGTTCTCCATTTTTGAAGAAAAGGCATGTGGGGACATTGCGAATGCGGAATCGGGCTGCGATGTCGGGGCATTCTTCCACATCGGCTCTACCAATGGCGGCGCGCCCCTCGTATTCGTTGGCTATTTCTTCCACCACTGGAGCCAATGCTTTGCAAGGGCCGCACCAAGTGGCACCAAAGTCTACCATGACGACGGCATTGCTCTTCAGCACCTCGTCGAAATTGTTTTCAGTGATATTGATTTCCATAATTTCTAGATGTTTATGTATTATTAGCTTATTTTTTTCATTTTGCAAAGGTACTAAAAAAAAATGTATTCTTGATACACTTTTTCATATATTTTTTTTTCTACAGCCTTTCTGACATTTAATGTTTTTGACTACAGCTATTTGTGCATTGCGTTTTTTTTGTTGTGAATATCTTCTTGAAAAATGTTTTTGCTAAGCGGATTTTTTTGTGTATTTTTGCATTCTTAAAATGCAGATTATAATATATCAAAATGCGCTATATATGAAACATTTTGCTTCTTTCTTCATAGTCTCGGCAATGCTGCTTTTCTCTGGGGTGGCCTATGGGCAGCAGCCTTCTGTAAATGCTGAGGCAACCCATTATGCCGATCAATTTGTTCAAAACTACGACAGCCTTCTTAACAGCTACGTGATGACTAAGTACGTGGCATCCACCAGACGCCATCGTGCCAATATCAGTAGTGATTATGCTTTCGACCAAATTCCAGATAGCGTCCTTTCTCATCGTCTGTCCTCTCTGCATACAGTCATTCCAATGACATACAACAAAAAAGTACGTTCCTATATTCGACTCTACCTCAACCGCATGAGTAGCCGTCTCGACATCATGCTTACGCTTTCCGAATACTATCAACCTCTTTTTGAGGAATCATTGGCACGATATAATGTGCCCGAAGAGCTCAAATATCTCCCCATTGTCGAGTCTGCCATGAATCCTACTGCTACATCCCGCGTAGGTGCGGCTGGCCTTTGGCAGTTCATGTATACTACTGGCAAAAACTATGGCTTAGAGGTCAACTCTGTTGTTGACGAGCGCCGCGATGCGTATAAGTCCAGCGATGCCGCCGCCCATTATCTTCACGACCTTTATAAGATTTTCGGCGATTGGCAACTTGCCATTGCGGCATACAACTGTGGACCGGGCAACATAAACAAAGCGATTGCACGTTCAGGAGGAAAACGCAATTTCTGGCAGATCTACGACTATCTTCCACGCGAAACTCGTGGCTACATTCCCGCATTTATCGCTGCCACCTATGTCATGAATTTTTATCCCGAACATGGCCTTCATCCCCGGCGTGTCACTATCCCTTTGCGTACCGACACCATTATGGTCGAGCGCAACATGCTCTTCACTTATGTTAGCCAGTATACCGGTGTTTCGATGGATGAGCTTCGCACACTCAATCCCCAGTATCGTGCTGATCTTATTCCAGGTGAAGGCGGGTCATATCCTCTCTGTCTTCCAACCGATAAGATGAATGCTTTGATACATTGGGCTGACTCAATCTTTTTCCATTCCGAAGATTCTCTTATGCGCAGGCCCCAGTCTACTGTCTCTTCAGCTTCCAATGATGATGACGAGTATGTCAATCCACCGAAGGCGAAATCCAAGTCCAAATCCAAGAACAGTGGCAGCAGCTATCACACAGTGCGCCGTGGAGAAACGCTTACTTCTATCGCCAACAAGAACGGCACGACAGTTGCCAAACTCAAAAAGCTCAATGGCATCAAAAACGATCGCATACGTGAAGGACAACGTATCCGTTTGCGTTGATGGTTCTACATTTAATAATATAACCAATGAAAGCATTCCTGTTCAAATTATGGCATTTCGTCAAGAACCCCTATGTTGCTGTGACGATTGTGTTTGTCCTTCTTTTGTTCTTTTTGAGCGAAAATAATATCCGCGTCACGCATAAGCTTAAGCGTGAAGTGGCTGCACTTACGAAAGAAGCCGACATCCTTGAACGGGACATTCATCAGGATAGCATCGACGTTCTCACTCTCTTCGACAACCCCGATGCCCTTGAAACATATGCCCGCGAACATTACTATATGAAACGTGATAACGAAGACATATTTATTGTTAGAAAAGAAGATTGAAATATCATTCTGCCAATATTAACGGTTCCTCAATTTTAATTTATTATCCTTGAAACGAATCCTTCTCTTTTCCTTGTCTCTTTTCGTATCCTTGATCTTTACTTCTTGCGATACGTTAAGGCAATTTCTCGATCGAGATCTCGAGGAGGAGGACTACACTGTGGGAGAACTTTATGTTGATGAATACGTATCAGAGGTGCCATACATCCCTACCCCTTCCGAAGAGGCCAAAGCCTCAGGACGTGTCAACGCTCTAGGCATTGAACGGGCACCTGGCGATAATGAGGCCCTATATGACATGGTCGAATCGTGGATGGGAACGCCATATCTTTATGGCGGTACTACCCGGGATGGTGTCGATTGTTCAGCTTTCGTAGGCCATGTTTATAGTCAAGTCTATGGCATCCGCCTCCATCGAGTCTCTAACGACATTCAGCAAGATTTGACTCTTATAACAAAAAGCGAATTAAGCGAGGGCGATGTGGTCTTTTTTACTAACAGCAAAGGTCGGGTATCGCATGTTGGGGTCTACCTCAAAGATGGAATGTTTGCCCACTCTTCTACTTCTCGTGGTGTGATTATCAGCCGCCTCGACACCGGCTATTGGAGCCAACACTTTTACAAGGGCGGCCGCCGCAAGCAGTGAGCACACTGTTGCGAATGGAAAGTAGCACCATCCTAAAAATGTATGAGAGTCCTGTTTTCCCCCATTGTTTAGTTGTTTTTGCCAAATGGTAAAGTCAAAATGGCAAAAGCTGATTGTGCTGCTGGACGTACCTGTAATAAAACATTTTTTCAGTAGGTTATGTCGACGTCGTTCATTTTAACCTTGGGCTAAAAAGGTTAAAATGTGTTTTTCTGAGCATGAAAAGTTGCAAAATCAATTTTTTTTTGTAATTTTGCACCTCTAAATATGTTGATTTAATTATAAATAAATATTTTTCATATGAAAGTAAAATCATTACTCATCAGCATTGTTTTGTTGTCATTTTTAATGCCGTTGGGCATTAAGGCTCAGACACAATCATGCAAAGTGCTGCAGGACAATTTCAGCACATTACAGGTGGAGTTTACCTTGGGTAAAGTCTCTGCCACGACCTCCATCATCGACAACCAACGCTTTACGTCACTGATTGTCGATGGATTGTTGCCATCCGAACATGTTGGGCTCCCCAATCTACCAACATTTTCCAAGTTGATTGAGACTCCGTTGCGCTATAATTATCGCATCGAGATTACTGAGTCCGAATTCGACACAGTAGATGCTGCCGATCTAGGAGTAGTCTACCCGATTGCCCCTTTGCAGCCCTCCTACAGCAAATCCGATACCGGACGTCATGCCTTGGTAATTAATGAACAAGCGTATGGCCAGGATGCATTCATAGGTGAGTCCTTGACCAAATTTGAGACAGTCGGCATTGCACGCGATCGCAACTTGGCCCGCTTTCAAATCTCCCCTCTACAGTACAATGCACGCCAGAATCGCCTTATTGTCTGTCGCCATGCTATCATCACCATCCATTATTCAGATGTCGACATCCAAGGTAGCCAAGAATGGTTCAATCGATACAATTCGCCTGCCTTCAACAGTGGTTCGCAGACGATTAACAGCCTGTACTCAGTTACGGGAAGCAACCTTCCCATCCGTTATTTAATTGTCGCACACAATTCCTTCAGAGGACAACTCGACAGTTTTATCACTTGGAAGAAACGCAAGGGCTTCATCACAGACATCGCCTATACAGATGGAACTGTTATTGATTCTACGAACACCTCTATTCAAGACTATCTTCAGAGCCAGTATTACAGTGCCACAGCTTCCAATCCGGCTCCGACCTACTTGTTGCTCGTGGGCGATGTGGAACAAATACCTGCTTTTTCGGGCAACACCTCTTCCCATGTCACAGACTTGTATTACGCGACATTGTCTGACAACGACAATATCCCAGACTGCTATTATGGCCGTTTCTCGGCTCAGAATCTCTCCCAACTCACTCCCCAGATTGAGAAGACGCTGATGTACGAGCAATATACTTTTGAAGACCCCTCTTTTCTTGACCGTGCCGTGATGGTGGCTGGCGTTGATGGCGGCAGCAGTGGCGACTATGGCTACACCCATGCCGACCCTGCTATGGATTATGCCATCACAAACTATATCAACGGAGACCATGGATTCACCTCAGTGCATTATTTTAAGAATAATACCAGCATCGTCCCCACTGCAACCAATGTGACGGTGGGCAGCAACTCCTCAAGCAATGCCGCCACGGTGCGCAGCTACTACAATGAGGGTGCCGGTTGGTGCAACTATTCGGCCCATGGCAGTTCAAGCGGTTGGTACATGCCCGGCTTGTCTACCACCAATGTGAATAGCATGACCAACAGCCAAAAGTTTGGCGTGATGATAGGCAATTGCTGCCAAACCAGCATGTTTGGAGAAACGACCTGTTTTGCTGAAGCCCTTTTGCGCAAAGGGAACTATTGCGGCGCCGTGGGCTATATCGGCGGCAGCGACTACACCTATTGGTTTGAAGATTTCTATTGGGCTGTCGGCCTTCGCAATAGCATAGGACCTACCATGTCTATGGCCTATGATGGCTCCAATCTTGGCTCCTACGACCGCCTTAACCATACCCATGGCGAGGACACCAGCGTCTGGGTGGCAACCCAAGGCGGCATCATGATGGCCGGCAACATGGCCGTCCAGTCTTCCACAAGCAGCCGAAGACTTTATTATTGGGAAATCTATCACCTGATGGGTGACCCTTCGGTAATGCCTTACCTCACCCAAGCATCAACGATGACCCTTACGGCTCCTTCCACGATCTTGGTTACAGCCTCCACGATTACCGTTCAGGCTGTCCCTTATGCCTATGTCGCTCTGACAGATACTGCTACGCATACGCTTGTGGCATCGGCATTTGCTAACAGCACTGGCGTTGCTACCCTTACGCTGCCCATGCCTATGGCCATTGGCACCTACGAGATTGCTGCTTCGGCACAACAATATCAAATCGCTTTCCAAACTGTCTCAGTTGTCCCGGCCAATGGCCCCTATGTGACCATCACCCCCAACACTTCAGGGGTCTCGTTTACCTCGGGCACGACTGTTTGGCTGCCTCTGACTGTTGCCAATATCGGCTCACAGAATGCCAATGGCGTTGTCGTTCGTATCAGCAGCAATCACCCCAATATCCACATTTCGCAAGATTCTATCGCCATTGGAACTGTGAATGCCAATGATACCCTTCCCAACAATCCGCTTCTGAGCATTACAATCGATTCTGGCTTATACGATGGCGCCCCGGCCATGCTTACGTTCACAACCACATGGAATGGCTGCACCTATCCCATCTCCGTTTCCCAGACGGTAAATGTTGCTGCACCCAAAATCGAATTTGTTTACGTTCACACGCCAGAGAACATCATTCCCGGTAACCACGACACTGTCAGCATCACCTTTACCAACAGAGGCCATGCTCCTTTTGTTGGGGGACATATGGCCTTAGCGTTCAACAACTGCACCAGTGTCAACGTCACTGCAATGAATGAGACGGAGTTTGTGCTGATGCCGGATAGCTCTATCACTCGGCAATTTGTTGTCAGCCCCAGTGCCTCAACTCCAGAAGCCGCCTACGCATTCTGTGCAAGAGCGTACAATGACGTATATTCTTTTACTCTGACTTCTTCCATCTATATCGGCAGCCTTGTTATCGAGGATTTCGAATCCGGCAATTTCAATATACCTGGATGGGTACAAGGCGACTATCCTTGGGCCATTGTCAGCACCGAGCACGCCGAGGGGTCCTATTGTGCTCGTTCCAATCCTTCCCTCTCCCACAACCAGACTTCCTCCCTCACAATCACTCTCGAGAATCTTCAAGACGACAGCGTCAGTTTCTACTACAAAGTGTCGTCTGAGGCCAACTACGACAAATTCCACTTCTATCTTGACGGCACTGAGATGGTGACCAATTCTGGTATTGTGGACTGGACCCGTGTGACTTTCTTCGTCCCTGCGGGCCATCACACCTACACTTTTAACTATGCCAAAGATGGCACTGTCAGTTCTAATTCAGACTGTGCTTGGATTGACAAGATTAAGTTCCCACCAAGTTCCATCATCCCCACTTGCTTCCCTCCTCAAGTCAGTGTTAGAGACATCAGTGACAACAATGTCACGCTCTCTTGGCAGCCTGGCAACGATGAAGACCATTGGTCGGTAGCTTATCGCGAAGCATCGGATACCACCTACACTCTCTACCAGGCCTCCGTTACCAGTACCACAATTACCATCTACGGTCTGAATCCTATGACCAGCTACTATTTCATCGTTTCTTCTCTCTGCACCGATGAGTCGGCCGCGTCAACCCCAATCTTGGCTACTACCACTGCCGTTCCTGCTCAGCTGCCCTATTTCTGCGATTTTGAAAATTCTCAAGACAATGGATGGCAGTTGGTCAACGGCACCCAGATCAACAAATGGTACATCGGATCAGCTACCAGCAACGGCGGCTCCAATTCCTTGTACATCTCCAACAACAATGGCGCTTCCAATACGTATACCATCACCACGACCTCTAACGTTTTTGCAGTCCGTCCGGTCTATATTCCTGTCGCGGGCGAATACGAATATAGCTACGACTGGCATTGTTATGGTGAGAGCTCTTGGGACTATCTCAATGCTGCTTTGGCACCTTCATCCATGACCTTCACTGCCGGCAACATCTGCGGATTCGGATTGGGCAATGCCCCCAGCGGCACCATTCGCCTGTATCCTAATAGTAATACAATGAACCAGACCTCAAGCTGGACTACAGTCACGGGCACGATTAACGTCACTGCCCCCGGCACCTACAACATTGTTTTCTTATGGCACAACGATGCTTCTCAAGGCACCATGCCTCCCGCTGCTATCGACAATTTCCTTATCCGTCGGTTCGTCAGCTGCGAAGCCCCCGACAACCTAACCGTGACCCAGTCCGATGGCACCTCCGTCACCATTGAATGGGCAGCCCCCCTCGGTGCTATCGGTGGCACCTCCTACGAGGTCTCCAATGGCATCAGCACCGCTATTGTGAATGGAACGTCCTACACCTTCACCAGTCTCGCTCCCAACTCCCAGTACAGATTATCTGTCCGCGCTATCTGTGGCGACGGCGACACCTCCGATGCTGTCTCCACCATCCTCACCACTGGATGCTTCACCATCAACAGCTTCCCCTACATCGAGAACTTTGATGGATATACCTCTTCTACCGAGCCTAAGACTGACGTTGAACCCACCTGCTGGGAATTGGTGCACCAGTATGTGACTATCACTAACGAGTATAGGCCTATGGTATATTATGCTCCTGAAAATGCACACAGTGACAATTACAGCCTCCTTATCAACAAGCGTGGCATCTATGCCATGCCCGAGGTCTCACTCCCCGTTAACACGCTTCAAATGAGCATGTACCTCAAACAAGGTAGGACAAAATACCAGTTGGTGGTTGGTGTCATGAGTGACAAAGAGGATCCCACCACATTTGTTCCTGTGCAGACTATCAACAACAGTACCACCGAGATTGAACTGGTCACTGTAGATTTCTCTGGATATACTGGCAATGGTAGATTTATCGCCTTCAAGAACATCCTCGCAAGTGGCTCTACTGGCGACTTTAGCTGCAACTACATCGACGACCTCGTCCTCGACGTAATCCCAACAGCAACCTGCTCGCCCATCACATCATTCCCATATACTGAGAATTTCGATGGCTACACATCCAACACGGCAGCCAAGACTGGCGTTGAGCCCAACTGCTGGGAGCTCGTACATGAATATGTGTCTATTGCCAACGAGTATCGCCCCATGATTTACTATTCAAGTGCAAATGCCCACAGCGGCAATTACAGCTTGATTCTCAACAAGCGTGGCATCTATGCCATGCCCGAGGTTGGCGTTCCTGTCAACACGCTCCAGCTCTCCATGTGGCTCAAGCAAGGAATGGCCAAGTACCAGTTGGTCGTTGGTGTACTGTCCGACAAGGATGACTACACTACTTTCGTCCCCGTCCAGACCATCAATAACAGCTCCACTAATAGCGAGCAGGTTGTAGTCAATTTCTCCGACTATGCTGGCAACGGCCGTTATATCGCCTTTAAGAATATCCTCGCCTCTGGCTATAGCGGAGAATTCAGCTGTAATTACATCGACGATCTCGTCCTTGATGTCATTCCTACAGTTACATGCTCGCCTATTACCACATTCCCCTATGTCGAGAATTTCGACAGCATCACCACTATCACTGCCGCCAAGACTGGCATCGAGCCTTCCTGCTGGGAGTTGGTGCATCAAGTTGTGCCCATGACCAGCGAATATAAGCCGATGGTTTATTATGCTCCCGAGAATGCCCATAGCGGCAATTATAGCCTTCTCCTCAATAAGCTCGGCATTTATGCCATGCCCGAGGTCGGTGTTGATGTCAGCACCCTTCAACTCAGCATGTACCTTAAGCAAGGCAAGGCTAAATACCAGTTGGTCGTTGGTGTCATGAGCGACAAAGATGATCCCACCACATTTGTTCCCGTGCAAACCATCAACAACAGCACATTTAATAGCCAGCTTGTCACTGTCGACTTCAGCAGCTATAGCGGCAATGGACATTATATCGCATTCAAGAATATCCTTGCTTCTGGCTATACTGGAGAATTCAGCTGCAACTACATCGACGACCTCACCCTCTCGGTGGCTCCTGCCTCCAGCAAGGACGATGAGATCATCGACGTTGACGTCAACTTCAGCGACATCGCAGTCTATCCGAACCCGACGGCTGGCAAGATCACCGTCGAGGGCGCCGACATCCAGCGCATCGAGGTCTACGACAACTGTGGACGCCGTGTGGCTGAATACCGCAATGGCGGCGACATCGACCTCTCCGGCTTCGTCTCCGGCATCTACAACCTCCGCATCATCACCGACGACGGCGTGGCTGTCAAGAAAGTGGTGAAGAAGTAATTTCCAATTTTAATCTATAAATCAGCTGCCGCTGGAGAAACCTCCAGCGGCAGCCTTTTTTATGTTGATAATATCTACAGTGGTGAATTGCTGTCAGGAACCTTTATCCTATGAGGGCCCCTCTGCATTTCTTTAGAAAATAGTTGGAGAGTTTTATGCAAGAAGTCTGTGACCTTTATCCTATGAGGGTCCCCTCTACATTCCCAGATGCTTGGCTGCTATTCGTTGTTCAGCAATATGTTATGTACATGCAGCACTTGTCGTTTGCGGGGGTTGCCTTCGTAGTTGAGGATGACGTGGTCGGCGCGCAGCATCTTCTCCTCGGCGCTGAGTTGGTTGTCCATCCGGGCTTGCAGCTGGGCACGGGTGGCGTGGTCGCGCAGGACTAGGCGGCGGAAGCGCTCTTCGCGTTCCAAGTACACGCACACCACGCGGTCGACGAGTCGATCGAAGCCGTATTCATAGGTTATGGCGCTCTCGAAGATGACGTAGGGCGCTTCTGCGTGGCTGGTGGCGAACTGTTGGAAATCGTCCCAGACGCGGGGATGGATGAGTGCGTTGAGGCGCGTGAGTGCTTGTCGGTCGCTGAATACTATCTGGGCGATGGCACGCTTGTCGACATCGCCGTTGGCACTGAAGACACTTGGCCCGAAGAGGTTGCGTATCTTATCGAGAAAGTCTGCATCGAGGTAGTAGGATGCCGCCACCTCGTCGGCCACGAAACAGGGAATGCCGAGAGCGCGGAACTCGTTCAGGACGGTAGTCTTGCCGCAGCCAATGCCGCCGGTGAGCGCAACATAGAGTGGGGTATGCATGGCGCGGCTATTTGATGATGACGTATTGTATGTCGTTAGGAGTGACCTGCTTGACGCGAGAATAGGAGGGGAAGCGGACGATGCGGACGGGGAGGGCTTTGCTGTCTGTGGTGCCGTCGTAGTCGACGGTGGCCACAATGTCGGATGGGTCAAGGTCGTGGTAACGGCTGATGGAGACCCAAAGGGTAACATCCACCTTATCGGGATAGAGGCGTACGCGGGAGTTGGGGTTGTCTGAGTGGAACTGGATGGGGATCGAGAAGGTGCGCTCGCTATAGTGCTCTACGGGGAGGAAAAGCGTGACGCTGTCATGCGAGCTGCGCACGTCGTGGCAACGTAGCCAGACGGGGTCGAGCGCTAGTCGGTATGTGCTGCTGTCGTCAATGCCGGTGATGGCTGCGGGGGCGGTGCGGAGCTGCTTGATTTTCTCAAGTTCGGCGGCGCTGCCATACAGGTACACGGTGTCGGGTTGCAGACGGGGCTCGCCGCAGAGGCCGCGGAGGTTGGCAAACTGAAACTCAACGTCGGCGAGCTGGGGGACGAAGGCCTTGCATTGGCGTTCGACGAGCGAGAGCCGCAGCGTCTCAACAGAACTCACGCAGCCGTGCGAACCGATGAAGCCCATCTGGGTTTGCATGCTTTTGAGGAATGTGTTGGAAACCTTGATGACTGTGTCGTCGGTTGCCTGAATGGTCAGCGGCTGCTCTTTGACGGTGCGGTAGCGCGAGATGGCGTTGAAGCAGTTGGAGGTGATAGTCACCGGCAAGAGGGTGTCGGCGTAGGTCACAGCATAGCGGGCGGTGTCAAAACCTGTCCACTGCACACGAATGGAAATGGGATATTCGTGGTGTTCAGACATGGCTGCGATGAGCCACACCATGGCTGTGAGTGCCAGGATAATCCAATATTGCCGGTGACGGAACATGGAGCCTTATTTCTTTGCGGAGTCCTGCTTAGTCTGCTGTTCAGCGATGGGCTGGACCATGGATTTCTCGACGGTGACGATGACGCCGTTGGAAATTTCAATGTCGACGGTATGGTCGGCCACCTCATGTACCTTGCCGTAGATGCCGCCGCCGAAGCTGACGCGGTCGCCTTTTCTGAGTCCGGCGCGGAAGGCCTGCTCTTTCTTGGCCTGTTTCTGTTGCGGGCGAATCATGAGGAGCCACATGATGACGAAAATGATGATGAGCCAGAGGAACATATTTCCGCCCTGACCCTTTTGCTGTGCCTGAAGTAAAATAAAAAGTGTATTCATTTTAATTTATAATTTACAATTTATAATTTATAATTCTTGTCTCCTTCACCCTCCACAAGAAACCCTTGAACTTTGAACCTTGACCCTTGAACTTTGAACCTTGAACCTTGAACTTTGAACCTTGACCCTTGAACCTTGAACTTTGAACCTTGACCCTTGAACTTTGAACCTTGACCCTTGACCCTTGACCTTTGACCTTTGAACCTTGAACCTTGACCTTTGAACCTTGAACTTTGAACCTTGACCCTTGACCTTTAAACCTTGAACCTTGAACTTTGAACCTTGACCCTTGAACTTTGAACCTTGAACTTTGAACCTTGAACCTTGAACCTTGAACTTTGAACCTTGAACCTAGAACCTTGAACCTTGAACCTTGAACCTTGAACCTTAACCCTAGCCCCCCTTCTCAATACACCTGTGCCACAATCTTCAGTTCTTGCCGTGCGGGCTGGGAATTGCTGTTGACGGTGACCACCTGGTACTGCTGTCCCACCTTGCCCTGCGAGCTGAAGGTGACGGTGACATAGCCCTCTTCGCCGGGTGCTATGCGCCCCTTGGGATAGTCGGCAACGGTGCATCCGCAGGTGGCGGAGCAGCCGCTGATGATGAGGTCGGCTTTGCCCGTATTGCGGAAATGAAAGCTGTAGGAGATGCTCTCGTGATCGGTGATGCGGCCGAAATCGTGCAAGTCGCAGTCGAAGGTCAGCGTCGGTATGCGTTGCGACTCATCGTAGCCCGATGCGCTGTTGGGGTTTTGGATGAGGTCGACGTCGATGTCGCTGCCGTTGCCCTGCTTGCTGCCGCAGGAGCAGAGTGCGAGGAGTGCGAGGAGTAGTAGCGAATGTCTTTTCATGTCGATGTATGCTAGTTGTTTAAAGCGTCTCTTCAGGGTCGTCGGTCAGCATCTCGGGGTCGTATAGGCCGCGTCCGCTCTTGTTGATGCGGCCTGATGCGCGCAGCTCGATGACGAACTTGTCGAGGATGCCGTTGATGAAGAGGCGGCTGCGATCGGAACTGAATTCCTTGGAGAGCTCGATGTATTCGTCCACGGTGACGCGCTCGGGGATGGAGGCGAACTCGGTGAGCTCGGCGACGGCCATGTCGAGGAGCAGGATATCCATGTTGGCAACGCGTTCAAAGTCCCAGCCTTTCAGATGCTTGCGTATCATCTCTTCAGTCTCGGCGCGATGGCGCATGGTGACGAGGAGCAGCTGGCGAGAGAACTCATAGTCGGTCACGTCCTTCTCATTGCGGGTGTCGTGGACCAGCGGGATGGCGGTGGCTTCGTCCAAAGTGTCATCGAGAGCCTTGAGCATCATGAAGTTGTATTGGGCAATCTGGTCGAAGTCGTCCTCCCAAAGGAGGCTCTGCGGGCAAACGTGCTCGCGCAGCGGCTCGAAGTTCATGAGGTATTTCAAGAGCTTGAGGGCGAACTGCTGGTCGATGTCGAAGCCAGCCTCGGCATTCATATACTCTTTGTATTCTTTCAGTTGGCAGAAGCCCAGGTAAGCCTGGCGGAAGATATCGTCGTATTCGACCCCTTGCCAGTTGATGTTGGCCTCTTCGCAGTGGCGGCGCAGGTCATAGTTGTCGGCCAGCCGCTGGAGGAAGACGTTGTCCAGGAAGCGGGTGTTGGGGTTCAGCTCCTCCTCGGTGGGGAGGAACTTGTGCTTAGCCTCGTCGACCATTATGTTGGCGACTTCTAAGAAATGGACCAGCGAGGCGACTTGCAGCGTCCCCAGGTCGTTGAGGCGGGCGATATGGTGTTTGTAGTTCTTTTCAGCGACGACGATGTCGAGGTTGTCGGCTTGGGCGGCATAGAGTGCCTGCAAGACTTTGGAACGGAGGAAATGGCGGCTTAACATATTGGAAGTTTAGATGACGACATTAATGATTTTTTTAGGCACGAAGACCACGCGCTTGGGCTCCTTGCCGTCGAGCCACTTCTGAGCGAGGGCGTCGGCTTTGACGGCGGCGATGGCCTCCTCTTGGGTGATGCCGTTGGGCAGCGTCAGCGTGAGGCGCATCTTGCCGTTGAACGAGACGGGGTAGGTGAAGCTGTCCTCGACCAGCATCTGCGGGTCGTACTCGGGCCATTGTGCCTGGCACACGCTCTCTTCGTGGCCCAGCTGGTGGTACAGCTCTTCGGCGATGTGGGGCGCGAAGGGGGCGATGAGCACGGCGAGGGGCTCCAGCACCTCGTTGGAGACGGCTTTGAAGTTGGCCAGCTCGTTGGCGCAGATCATGAAGGTGCTCACCGAGGTGTTGAACGAGAAGCGCTCGATGTCGTCGGTAATCTTCTTGATGGTCTGGTGGAGGGTCTTCAGCTGGGCCTTGTCGGCGGGCTCGTCGGTGCGGGTCTCATAGAGTTTCCAGAATTTCTTCAGGAAGCGGAACACGCCCTCGATGCCCTTGGTGTCCCAGGGTTTGGCCTGTTCCACGGGGCCGAGGAACATCTCATACAGTCGCAGCGTGTCGGCGCCGTAGCGGGCCACCAGGTCGTCGGGGTTCTGCACGTTGTACATGCTCTTCGACATCTTCTCGACCTCCCAGCCGCAGACATACTTGCCATCTTCCAGCTCGAAGCGGGCGTCGGCAAACTCGGGTCTCCATTGGCGGAAGCGCTCGATGTCGAGGATGTCGTTGTCCACGATGTTGATGTCCACGTGGATGGGCACCGTGTTCTCCTCGCGTCCGGCGATGTTCTTCGAGATGAAGAGGTTGTTGTCGCTCTTGCTGCGATACACGAAGTTCGAGCGGCCCTGTATCATGCCCTGGTTGACCAGCTTCTGGAAGGGCTCCTGCTTCACGCTCAGTCCGAGGTCGTAGAGGAACTTGTTCCAGAAACGTGCGTAGATGAGGTGGCCGGTGCCGTGTTCAGCGCCGCCGACGTAGAGGTCCACATGCTGCCAGTAGTTCACAGCCTGGGGCGAGAAGTAGGCGTCGTTGTTGCGGGGGTCCATATAGCGGAGGTAGTATCCGCTCGAGCCGGCGAAGCCGGGCATGGTGCTCAGTTCCAGCGGGAAGACATGCACGTTGTCCACCAGCTGCTTGTCCACCACCTGGCGTTTTTCTTCATCCCAAGCCCAGATCTGTGCGTGGCCCAGCGGGGGTTCGCCCGTGGCGGTGGGCTTGAAGTCGGGCACCTCGGGCAGTAGCAGCGGCAGGCACTCCTCGGGAATGGCGCAGGGACGGTTGTTCTTATAATAGATGGGGAACGGCTCGCCCCAGTAGCGCTGGCGGCTGAAGATGGCGTCCCTCAGGCGGTAGTTGACGGTCTTGTGGCCGATGCCCATCTCTTCGATCTTGGCGATGACGGCCTTCATGGCATCCTTCACCTTCATGCCGGTGACGAAGCCGCTGTTCACCGAGTAGCCGGTCTTGGCGTCGAGGCTCTCGCTCCAGGTGGCGGGGTCGGAGGTCTCGTTGGGGTCGAGCGACACCACCTGGCGGATAGGCAGGTTGAAATGGCGGGCAAAGGCGAAGTCGCGGCTGTCGTGGGCAGGCACGGCCATGATGGCTCCGGTGCCGTAGCCGGCCAGCACGTATTCGCTCACCCAGATGGGGATGCGTTCGTTGGTGAGGGGGTTCACCGCAAAGGCGCCTGTGAAGACGCCGCTGACCTTCTTCACCTCCGACTGGCGTTCGCGTTCGCTGCGATTCTTGGCCCAGGTGACGTAGGCCTCCACCTCGGCTTTCTGCTCGGGAGTGGTGATCTGGTCTATCATCTCATGTTCGGGGCAGAGCACCATGAAGGTGACGCCGAAGATAGTGTCGGGACGGGTGGTGAAAATCTCGAAGCTGGGCTCGTCGATGGGTTCCGACTGGCCCATGTAGGCTTGCGAGCCGGGTACCATGTGCGACTTCTGGTCCACGGCCAGCGGGAACCACACCGCTGCGCCTTCCGAGCGGCCGATCCAGTTGCGCTGGATCTCCTTCAGCGAGTCGGTCCACTCCACCTCGTTCAGTCCGTCCACCAGCCGTTGGGCGTAGGCGGTGATGCGGAGGCTCCACTGGCGCATCAGCTTGCGTTCCACGGGATAGCCGCCGCGCACGCTGAGGCCGTTGACCACTTCGTCGTTGGCCAGCACGGTGCCCAGCTCGGGGCACCAGTTCACGGGGATGTCGGCCAGGTAGGCCAGGCGGTAGCCCATGAGGCAGTCCTGGCGCTCTTCGTCGCTCATGTCGGCCCAGGCCTTGTCGCCGGCGGGGGTCATCTCGCCCTTCTCGAACAGCTCCACCAGGTGGCTGATGGGCATCGCCTTGTCGAGCTTCGTGTCGTAGTAGTGGCTAAACAACTGGAGGAAAGTCCACTGCGTCCACTTGTAGTAGTCGGGGTCGCAGGTGCGCACCTCGCGCTCCCAGTCAAAGCTGAAGCCGATCTTATCCAATTGCTCGCGGTAGCGGGCGATATTCTTCTCGGTGGTGACGGCGGGGTGCTGGCCCGTCTGTATGGCGTACTGCTCGGCGGGGAGGCCGTAGGCGTCATAGCCCATGGGGTGCAGCACGTTGAAGCCGCGGAGGCGTTTGTAGCGGGCAAAGATGTCGCTGGCTATGTAGCCGAGGGGATGGCCCACATGCAGGCCTGCGCCAGAAGGGTAGGGGAACATGTCCAGGACATAAAAATGGGGTTTATCAGAGTCGTTGGAACAGCGATAGGTATGCTGCTCGCGCCAATATTTCTGCCACTTGGGCTCGATTTCGTTAAAGTTATAATCCATTGTGCTCTTAGATTAACCGTTATGCGTCAATGTCTTGCGCAACTTTCCGCAAAACAACGCAATTTGCAAAGATACGTTTTTTTTGGCGATTATTAAAGTTTTTTTTTCGCTTTCAAGTTTTTTCTATGATATCCAGCGGATTCAAAGGCTGGGTTCTATGCAATTGGGTTCTGTAAATCGCTTCTTTCTCTTCAAAGTGGAATTTCTTTCATTCATCCCATGCCGAAAGCCCCTGCCCTGTGGCTCAAAGCCTCCCTCTTCGCCCATCGGCGATGATGTTTTTGCACTTTTTTTTGCCATATTAAAAATAATATGTAACTTTGCATTTCGACACTATGTCGAAGTTAACCCAATTTAATGTCTGTAACATCATGTGACAGAACTAATTCTAAACAACAAACCCAACCTATGGAAGAGCTGAATGAAATGCAAGAACCCGTTCAGAACGAGAACTTGCAACCCGTTGCCGAGCCCGCCGCCGCTCCCGCTGCCGAAACCGTGGCCGACAATGACGCTAACACAATCAACGAGAACACCAACCCAGAGCCTGCCCCCGTGGCAGAACCCGAGCCCGTGGCAGAGGTGGCGGAAAAACCCGCTCCCGCCGAAGCTGAGGCTCCTGCTCCCGAACCCGAAGCCCCTGCCGCCCAGGCCGCACCTGCCCCCGAGGCTGAGACACCCGCTGTCGAAGCCGTGCCTGCCGCCGAGGCCGAAGCTCCCGCCGAGCCTGAGGCCGAACCCGAAGTGGACTACTCTGCCATGAGCCGCGATGAACTCCTCGCCGCTCTCGACATGCTGCTGCAAGAGGATGTCTCTCGCATCCGCAACCGCGCCAGCGCCATCCGCAACCAGTTCAACACCCTCAACAAGGAGGTCGAACGCCAGGCTGCCGAAAAATTTGTCGCCGAAGGCGGCAACAAGGACGAGTTCCAGTACACCAACGACTCCGTGGCCCAGCAGTTCTACAAGCTTTACGACGACTACCGCGCCCGCCGTCAGCACAGACAGGAAGAAATCGAAGCCCAGAAAGTCCGCAACCTCGAAGGCAAGCAGGCCCTCCTCGACGAACTGCGCGCACTCATCGCCAAAGACGAGGAGTCCATCAAGCAGACCTACGACGAGTTCAACGCCATCCAGGAAAAATGGAAAGGCATCGGCGACGTCCCCCGCGAAAGCATGAACGACCTCTGGCAGAACTACCACTTCTTGATTGAACAGTTCTTCAACAAGGTGAAAATCAATAAGGAGCTCCGCATGCTCGACCTCAAGCGCAACCTGGAACAGAAAATCCAGCTCTGCGAACGCGCCGAGGAGCTCATCGTCGAAACCTCCGTCGTCAAGGCCTTCAAGGCCCTGCAGGAACTCCGCGCTCAGTGGAAGGAAATCGGCCCCGTGCCCACCGAACAGAACGAGGAGACTTGGAACCGCTTCAACGCCGCCGCTAACCAGATCGACGAACGCCGCCGCGAATACTACGACCAGCGCAAGGAGGAACTCGACCAGAACCTCCTCGCCAAGCAGGCCCTCCTCGAAAAGGCCAACGAACTCACCCAGGAGCTCCCCAAGAGCACCAAGGAGTGGAACGACACCACCGCCGCCCTCGACGAGCTGCTCAAGCTCTGGAAGAGCATCGGCCCCGTGCCGCGTGAACAGAACGAGACCATCTGGGGCCAGTTCAAGGGCATCATCGACAAGCACTATGCCGACAAGAAGCTCCATTTCGGCCAGATCCGCGACGAACAGACCGAGAACTACAACAAGAAGGTCGACCTCTGCCTCCGCGCCGAAGCCATCGCCAAGCGCGAAGACTGGAAGAACGCCACCGAGGAACTGCTCCAGCTCCAGGCCGAATGGAAGGCTATCGGCGCCACCAGCCGCAAAGTCAGCGACAAGATATGGCACCGCTTCCGCAGCGCCTGCGACGAGTTCTTCGCCAAGAAGGGCGAATACTTCAAGGACATCCGCAGCAACGAGAGCGACAACCTCGCCAAGAAACTCGCCATCATCGAGGAAATCAAAGGCCACGAGTTCGGCGAAGACAAGGACGAGAACCTCAACGCCATCAAGGACTTCCAGCGCCGCTGGAGCGAGATAGGCCATGTGCCCATGAAGGAGAAAGACCGCGTCCAGAAGGAATACCGCACCCTCATCAACGGCATCTTCGAGAAACTGAAGATCTCCGCCCGCGAAGCCGAAGAGGCCTCCTACCGCGAACGCATCCGCAACTTCTCCGGCGACGCCAAGCGCTTCGTCAGCAACGAGCGCCAGGAACTCCTCGACAAGATCGAGAAGCTTCGCGCCGACGTCAAGCTGTGGGAGAACAACCTCGGCTTCCTCGCCAGCAGCAAGCAGGCCGACCTCCTCAAGCAAGAGTTCGAGAAGAAGATGCAGGCCACCCGCCAGCAGATCGCCCTCCTCGAAGCCAAGCTCCGCATCCTCGCCGAGAAAGAAACCGAAAACGAGGAAAAATAATTATTCAAGGAGTTAAAGTAGTTAAGGAGTTAAAGGAGTTAAAGACAAATGGAAATATGCAACATGAGTATGCTGATAACGTTGCGCCAAACCGTAATGCCTTTGACTCCTAGCGGCGCAGCCGCGAAAACCGGTTCCAAATGGAGTGCCCAAGAGCTCGCTCTTGAGGCCGTAATGCCGAACCGTCACTGAGCAAAGCGAAGTAACTCCATTAACTCCTTTAACTCCTATCACCAACTATGAATTATAAAAAACTGATATTGATGGCATCGTGCTGCCTGCTGACGCTGGCAGCCTGCCATCGTGCCCCTTCCGAAGCGGTGCGGCTGCACCGCTTCGACAAGGTGCTCTTCGAAACCCCGGTCGACCAGCTTCAGTCCAAGCTGGGCCAAGTGGCCGGCGAGTTCAACACCCCGCTGCTCAACTTCCAGCCCAATAACCCCCAGTACATGCAGATGCTCGCTGGCTTCGTGCAAGACCCCACCATGGTCGAGGTCTATGGCATCGTCGACAGCGTCTTCGGCAACATGGACGACTTCGCCGGACAGCTGGGCACCGCCCTCAACAAAGCCCAGAAGCTTTGTCCCGACATGCGCTACGACAAGGTCTACACCTTCGTCTCCGGCATGTTCGACTACGACATGCGCGTCGGCTGCAACGACCACGAACTCATCATCAGCCTCGACCAGTACGTGCTGCCCTACACCGAACGCTTCGGCTATTTCAACAGCCCCCTCTTCCTCGTCAAGCAAAGCCGCCCCATCTACCTGCTCACCGACTGCATGACCGCCATCGCGCGCCAGCGCATCGCCCTCCAGCAGGAACACGACCTCACGCTCCTCGACTACATGGTCGCCGAGGGCAAGGCCATCTATTTCGCCCAGCAGGCGCTGCCCCATGCCCACGACAGCATCCTCCTGCGCTACACCTCCGACCAGCTCGGCTGGATGGAACAGTACGAAGGCAACGTCTGGACCTACCTCCAGCAGTGCGAACTGCTCTATGAGACCGACGACAGCCGCTTCCACAACTTCATCGACGACGCCCCCAAGACCAACGCCTTCCGCGACTCCGCCCCACGCACCACCGACTACATCGGCTTCCACATCGTCTCCGGCTACATGAAGAACACCGGCGCCTCGATGACCGAACTCTTCAACGAGACCAACTCCCAAAAAATCCTCCAAAACGCCAACTACCACCCCAAAAATAGGAAATAATTAAAGACAAATGGGATTATGGATTATATGATAAAGGAGTTAAAGGAGTTAGAGAAATTAAAGGAGTTAAGGCAATACGGCTTGTCGGCAACATTGTTGGAGCAAGATCCTTTGACTTTGACGGCTCAAGCGGAGTGCCCAAGAGCTCGCTCTTGAGGCCGTAATGCCGAACCGTCACTGAGCAAAGCGAAGTAACTCCGTTCACTCTTATAGCTCCTTATAAAAAAGAAAAAACATGAAAAAGAACCGTCTTTGGATTAACACCAACAACATATACATCTACCTGCTCTCCAAGGCAGTGCTGGCATTCCTCATGCTGCTGCTGGCGCAGGCCTTCTTCTATTGCAACAACCTCCGCATCTTCCATGTCGACGGCTTCAAGGAATGGCTCGGCATCGTCTCCGGCAACCTCTCCTTCGGCATCGCCACCATCGGCTTCATGCTGCTGCCCTATTTCGCCCTCAACCTCATCCCCTTCAACTTCCGTTGGAACAAGCACTACCACCGCCTCACCGAGATACTGCTCTACTACACCCCCGTGCTCTTCGTCGTCATCTCCGACACCTGCGACGCCGCCTACTACCAATACACCTACCGCCGCCTCTCCGGCGAGATCTTCCGCTACCTCGGCATCAGCGGCAACATGGGCGCCCTCTGGCCCCACTTCGTCGTCGACTACTGGCAGGCCACCCTCTTCGCCATCGTCGCCGTCGTGCTCCTCTTCTGGCTCGGCAGCAAGATACACCTCGCCGCCCGCAACCGCTACCGCCGCCACGGCATCAACGACGTCGTGGGCCTCATCATCGGCGGCGCCTTCGTCTTCTTCCTCTTCCGCGGCGGCTTCGGCAAGCAGATCGAATGGCACGACACCGCCAAATACTGCCAGGCTAAGAACTGCGCCCTCGTGACCAACAGCGGCTACAACATCGTGCGCACCTTCAACGGCGGCACCCTCCAAGAGGTCGACTTCATGCCCCAGCAGGAGGCAACGGCCCTCTTCAACCCCCTCTTCGCACCCGACACCAACCTGCTGCGGCAGCTCCCCGAGGCATGGTGCGGCTGGGCTCCCAACGCGGGACAGTATGGACGCACGCTGACCTCCTTCAGCCCCATCGATAGCGTCGCCACCACCACCTCGGTCACTACCTATTCCAACGTCGTGGTCATCGTCCTCGAAAGCTTCTCGCAAGAATACATGGGCTGCTACAACAAGCACCTCAAAGGCACCTACACCCCCTTCCTCGACTCGCTGTCGCAGCACTGCGTCGTCTACCAGGGCCGCGCCAACGGCAAGAAGAGCATCGAGGGCATCCCCGCCATCTTCGCCTCCATCCCCACGCTCATGACCTTCCCGCTGACCATGAGCGACTACGCCGACAACGACCTCTACGCCCTCCCCGCCATCCTGCGCGACAACGGCTTCCACACCGCCTTCTTCCACGGCAGCTACAACGGCGTGATGGATTTCGACAAGCTCTGCGGCCAGCTCGGCTTCCAAGACTACTACGGCCAGAACGAATACATGGCCGACCGCCGCTCCCGCAAGTCCGACTACGACGGCTGCTGGGGCATCTACGACGAACACTTCCTGCAGTTCTTCTGCCGCAAGCTCGGCACCTTCCAAGAACCCTTCTTCTCGGGCATCTTCACCCTCTCGTCGCACCACCCCTACACCATGCAGCCCGAGCATGAAGGCGACTTCGCCGAAGGACCCCACCCGCTCTGCCGCGTGGTCTCCTACACCGACAACGCCCTCCGCAAGTTCTTCGACGCCGCCCGCAAGACCGAATGGTACCCCCACACCCTCTTCGTCATCACCGCCGACCACAGCGGACAGGGACTCACCCGCGAATACAACGACTACGACGGCTGGTACCGCATCCCCATGCTCGTCTACCGTCCACTCTACGAAGAACAGCTGGCTCCCGAACTCGGCAACGCCTACAGCTGCCACAAGGTCTCGCCGCGCATCATGCAGCAGACCGACATCATGCCCACCCTGCTCGACTACCTCGGCATCCCCGCCACCACCGTCTGCTTCGGCACCAGCGCCTTCCGCAACCCCGACAACGGCTGGCAGATAGCCTATGGCAACGGCTACTACCAGCTGGAGACCAAGGACGGCGTCTCCGTCATCGGACAGGAAAAAGAAGAAGTCATCGGCAACGGCCACCTCGACTTCCTCCGCGCCGTCGTCCAGCAATACAACCACCGACAAATAAACAACCAAGTGAAATGAACTTGGTGATAAATTAAGGAGTTAAAGAAGTTAAGGAGTTAAAGGAGTTAAAGACAAATGGGATTATTTCCTAATATAGAAGTTAAAGCGGTTCACTCTTGAGGCCGTAATGCCGAACCGTCACCGAGCAAAGCGAAGTAACACCATTAACTCCTAATAAACATAAATAAACTATGAAAAAGAAAATGATGGTAGTCGTCAACCCCATCTCAGGCGTCGGACGGCAGAAAAAGATCGAGCGCATGCTCCAAGACAACCTCAACCACGACCTCTTCGACCATGAAGTCGTCTACACTGAGCACATCCACCACGGCACCGAGATAGCCCGCGAAGGCGCCATGAAAGGCTACGACATCATCACCGCCGTCGGTGGCGACGGCAGCGTCAACGACGTCATCGCCGGCATGTACGGCAGCGACGCCACCCTCGGCATCATCCCCTGCGGCAGCGGCAACGGCCTCGCGCGCTGCATGAAGATACCCCTCAACCCGACACTGGCCATCCGCGTCCTCAACCAAGACAACCCCGGGCTCATCGACACCATCATCCTCAACGACACATTTCACATCGCCTCCATCGCCGGCGTGGGCTTCGACGCCTTCATCGCACGCCTCATGAAATCCGCCAAGCTCCGCGGCTTCTCCTCCTACCTCAACCTCATCCTCCGCGAATACCCCACCTACGAGTCGAAAGACTACACCCTCGTCATCGACGGCCAGGAAATCAAGCGCAAGTCGTGGTTCACCACCTTCGCCAACAGCAACCAGTTCGGCTACAACGCCGCCATCGCCCCGCAGGCCAAGCTCGACGACGGCCTCATCGACATCTCCATCGTCGACAAAATCCCCATCGGCCACGTCCCCATCACCGGCCCCCTCGTCTATGCCAACCACTTCGAGCTCAGCCAGCATGTCGAGATGTTCAAAGCCCACGAGGTATTTGTCTCCGGCAACGTCGACAAATGGGTCAACATCGACGGCGAAGGCGAGAACGTAGGCAACGAGCTGCACTTCGTCAACTATCAGAAGACCCTCCCCGTGATGATGCGCAACATGAAGCAGCCGCTCATCTCCCACAAAGCCTCCGACCGACTGCAGGTAGTGCGCGACCAGCTGCAGATGACCCACGACCAGCTCCATCCCAAGAAGAAATAGCCATGTCCAAGAACAAGAACAAAGTCGGCGTAGTCTACTCCACCAACCCCGACTACCAATACCAGTACGACGGCGAAGAAGAGCAAGGCACCCTGCCGCCCCAGCAGCAGAAACTGCATGTGCGCATGGAGCGCAGCGGCCGTGGAGGCAAGACCGTCACCGTCGTCGACAACTTCGTCGGCAGCGACGCCGACCTTGCCGACCTAGGCAAAGTCCTCAAAGGCAGATGTGGTGTCGGCGGCACCGCCAAAGACGGCCAGATCATCATCCAAGGCGACTTCCGCGACCGCATCGTCGCCCTCCTTACCGACCTAGGCTACAAAGCCAAGTAACCCTCCCGCCACCCGACGGTTCCCATCCCAGTCCTTAGTCCCTGGTCCTCAGTCGACGACCGAAGGGAGGTATCTCTTTTCATGAAATAAGTTGACAAAAAGTGAAACCTCTGGGGACAAATCACCAACAACCCCCTTCAAAGCGTGAAGCGCGATAAGAAGAAACAACGAAATTGACAAATTGACAAATTGACAAAACAGACCACTGTCTTTGTCTTTTCATGAAATATGGTGCATTTTTGCACCGCAAAGCAAGGCCCCCCCAAAAATAAAAAGTAAGTGATTTGCTTGCAGTTTAGAAAAAAAGTGTATATTTGCACTAGACTATTGCAAGAAAGCACAATAGCCAACTAGCTGAAAACGAAACAAAAATAGCATAATTTAACAATTATCATTTCGCTTCATTCACTCAAAACAACGAGGAAATATGTTGAATACGCTCATAGTAAAGTTCAAAAATCCACTTCAAAAAAGAGAACTTCCCATGTTTCGTGGTGCTGTTGTCTCCACGATGGGTAATCAGTGCCCACTGTTGTTCCACAACCATCAAGGTGACGGGCTTCGCTATAGCTATCCATTGATTCAGTACAAATGTCTTCGGGGCAAAGCGGCCATAGTCTGCGTTGGGGACGGCTGCGAGGAGATTGGAGCCTATTTCTGCAATGGCGATTTCCACCTGAGACTGGGAGAAGAGCGCGATGAAGCCTTTGAAATCGATGCAATCCACCCTCATCGTACCATGGTGCAAGTATGGAACGACACCTTCAACTACCATCTTCGCGACTGGCTTCCATTCAATGCCGACAACTACCATCAATATTTGCAGTTGCAAGGCGTGGTTGAGCGTACCCAATTCCTAGAAAAGATACTAGTGGGCAACATCCTCTCTGCCTGCAAGGGATTAGATGTTTTTATAGAAGGTGCCATCAGCTGCAAGATAGTCCAATTCAGCGACCCAAAGAAATCCTATCACAAAGGTGTGCCCCTGATGGGCTTCGACTTAGATTTTGTCACCAACATCTCCCTCCCCGACTACATAGGTCTCGGTAAAGGCGCCAGCCTCGGCCACGGAGTGTTGAATAAGAAAATATATAAAAATCCAAATATCGAAACTGAAAAATAGATAAAAATCAATAATATGGAGAATAAGTTGTTAATTGGAGGTGATTTTAGTGGTATACAAAGCTACATATATAACATAGCGTCTAAGTATGCCAGTAAAAACCTCAAAGGTAGAAGTGACCAGTTGAAAGAAGAGTGCGAAAATGCTGCCAAAGCCATCTCCCTAAAAGTGAATGGAGACATTATTGTGTCCTCTGGTGGTACATTCCTCATTTTGGCTGATAGCAATAATCAGAACAAAGAAATCCTTGACAGCGCCATCATAGAGATGGAAAAGTCTATTTATGAAAAATATGGGATAGAACTCTATGTCGCCATTGATTATGTGGATTTGAGCACAGTCAATTCGTATTGGGAAGCGACTTCTATTTTGTTCAAAAAAAGAGACGAAAAGAAAAACCGAAAATTAGCTGTATTCGTAAAGGATAAATATTGTGATTTCTTTGAGCCGCAACAGTGGTATTATGGTGAGACAGATACTATCACTGGTGCGTACTTCAAGAGCCCTGATGAGAGGAAGGAATGCAAAGGTATTGAAGGTTATGTCACCCAACAAACACTCGACCAGATCAACAAAGGCGAAGAATTGTCTCGGAACAATCGTAGAATTCGTAATTTCAACAATTTGCTTGATGAGGAGAGCGGCTTTCAGCGTTTGGGCGTTTTAAGAATGGATGTGGATAACTTAGGCACGGCCTTTCAAAATGAAATACGCAAGTGTGTAAAAGATTTAGGCCAGTACCGTTCTCTTTCAAAGCAATTCACACAATTCTTTGATGAGGATAATCTTTACAGAATATCTGACAACGATGTTTTTATAGTTTATAGCGGTGGAGATGACATTTTTGCTATCGGTCAGTGGAACAATGCAATTGATTTCGCCGAGAAAGTGAGAGGTGAATTTGATAAGCAAGACTTTGTGAAGGCCCGTGGACTTACTATCTCAGGGGGAGTGGCGATTCTAAAGCCCAAATACCCTATTATGAAAGGTGCAGACGAAGGAGGCGAATTGGAAGATTTGGCAAAAAATCATAAGGCAGGGAGCAACGAAAAGAACAGCATAGCTTTTTTAGGCATGGCTCTCGATTGGGATAAGGAATATCCTGTGGTTAAGAAATTAAAGGACAAATTGGTTGAATTTGATAGACAAAATAGATTGGATTCTTCGTTCCGAAGCAAAATACTGAAACATTATGCCAATTCTGGTATTGAGGAAGGAACTCATAAAATCAAGAAACTAAAAACGTATTGGATACTTACATACGATTTGGGGCGAATGAAGCAAAGGTACAAGAAAGACGATGAAGTAATACGTATTTTAAATAATTGTATAATCGAAATTTGCGAAAATAAAAAGTGCCTCAACGGGGAAGCTGTGCAGACTGACTACCACGCAATGGAAGTGTGGGCTATGGCTTGTCGTTGGGCTGAGTTAGAAATTAGAACAAACAAATAAATCATTATAATATGGGAAATAACGAAAACTATCCCCGCCGAACAAATTATGGGGAAACAAAAGATTCGCCAGCGATTAATGCAGAATCATTTAAAAGTTGGATTAAAGATGGTGCCAATCGTGCCATGGTTGACTTTGCAGAAAAAGCAGGGGCATTTATGGCCAGAAACGGCCTTACTTCTTCTCAAATTCGAAATTTCTATGGCGAAATAAAGCGCATCCAAATTGGAGACTTTGAGAATGAGCGAGCCTCTTTCTGTTTGCTGAAGCCAAAGGTGGCATACGCAGTGAGCAGGCAAAACAATAAGGGTATTCTCTTCTTTCAAAAAGCCTTTATTGAAGCATGGGGGCATGTCGAAACAAAAGGCGATTTCGACAACTTTTGTTCCCTCATGGAGGCCATGTTGGCTTACCACAAAGCAAATAATGGTAAATAATAACCAAATAAAAATTTGAAATATGAATGCTCAATTGAAAGAAAAAGTCATTTACGAAGGTGTCATTACTGTCAAAACCGGTTTGCATATTGGCGGCACCAATGCTGCAATGAATATTGGCGGACCTGATAAATTCGTTGTCAGAAACCCTCTGACTAATATTCCTTACATTCCAGGCAGCTCGCTAAAGGGGAAACTTCGTTCTTTGCTTGAATTGAAATATGGTGTTTGCCATTTCGATGAAAGAAAAGGCACTACGGGACCAAGCGAAGACCCTAAAAGCGTTTCTGGCAAATTGTTTGGGACTGCAGGTAAAGAGGACATAAACAAGAGACCATCGCGCGTAATCTTTCGTGATGCTCCACTTATCATCAACAACGAGAACGGTGAATATGGTCAAGGAGGCGTGGATTTCTCACAAACGGACCTTCCGTATACAGAAAGTAAGACGGAAGTCAGCATTGATCGCGTGACTTCTGCAGCAAATCCTAGAACATTTGAACGCGTTCCAGCTGGCGCAAAGTTCAAATTTGAGATGGTACTCAATGTGTTTGAAGGAGAGGATAAGGCAGAATTGGAACGTCTCTTGCAAGAGGCTTTTGACCTATTACACAACGATTATCTTGGTGGTAATGGGTCACGCGGCTATGGTCAAGTACAAATTGAATACAAACCTCGCATCCTAAAATAATGCTGTATGAGCACATACAATATTATTAAACTCAAAAACATCACACCTTTGCACATTGGGAAGGGAAAGAACTTTTATGACTCGATGTTTGCAGATGTGCTCTCAGATAGCCTAACTGCTGCTTTGGCGGCTGTAAGGGCCAATTGCATGGGGAAGACTGATGGTGTGGAGGAGTTTATGCATTCTTTCAAATTATCATCAGCCTTCCCATATTACAAGGAGGAATTTTTCCTTCCCAAGCCAGTGGGTAGGATTGAAATTGGCATTGATGAAAAGTATCGGAAAAAATTGAAGAAAATACAGTATCTCGAAAAGACTATTTTTGAAGATATCTTCATCCGTGGAAAATCGATTAACATTACAAAAGACCATCTTTGGAATAACCTGATTACAAAGTCAGTCTTAACAGGCGAAGATATCCCTTACAAGAATGGTGAAGTGGAAAGGGTGACTATCCCTCGTGATGAAGCATCTGATGCAACACCTTTCTTTTTTGAGTACAGGTATTTCTCTAAAGATGCAGGATTGTACTGCATTACCGATGCAGTTGGCGATATCTTTAAAGAAGTATTAGAATGCTTTGATAAGCTTGGACAAGAAGGCATCGGATCTGATAAGAATGTCGGTGGTGGCCACTTCGAGGTCGAAGCTGGAACAATAGACATTGAAGACACCACTTCTAATGATTACCTACTTCTCTCGATGTTTATCCCCACACAAGAGGAAATGGGCAATATCGATCTGGAAAAATCTGCCTATCAATTATTGCTTCGCGGGGGCTACATGGCAGGCAATTGCGAAGAATCTCATCGCCATTATCTCAAAAAGGCAATCTATATGATGCAATCCTCAAGTTGCATTCATAGCGTCCAGCCACCTCATGGGAAAATTGTGAATCTTAGAAATGAATTCTCCGGGCATGATATTTACCGGAATGGCGAGGCTTTTATTATTCCGATTAAAATAAGAAACAGCAATGAGTAAGGTTAAATTGACTACAATCACCCCTGTCCATGTCGGTAGTGGTAACGTGCTGCACTATAATGTTGATTATACTATGCAAGAGCTTGACAATGGATTGTTTGTTGGGATTGTTGACCCGGCAAAAGTATACGATATCGTCGGGCAAGAGCGAATTGAATCATGGATTTCTACCATTGAAAAGGATGGTGATATTAAAGAGTTTGTTAGTAAGTGCTCAAGAAGGCCAGTTACTATTGAAGACTATTGCTGCCGAACATTATGGTGTCCTCAAGGCTTAAAACCGAAGCCGAATGAGGAATTGAGGGAACTAATTCATAATGGATTTGGACATGCTTATATTCCAGGATCAAGCATAAAGGGAGCTATTCGCACCGCTCTGTTGTCCCATTTCATTAAGAAGAATCACATTGGAATAGATCAACGAATAAAAAAATGGAACGAAAGGAAAAGGATAGACGAATATAAGGCCACATCGATGGAAACTACTGTGTTTGGTCCTGACCCAAATAGCGATTGTATGCGGTTTATTCAAGTTGGAGATGCTTTATTTGATTATAGCTGTGAGGATGTGCTTAAGATTTCCAACCTCAATATTCGAGGAGGTGGCAGATTTCTTGATGCAAGCAAAAGCCAGTTTGTTGAAGTAATTACTATAGATGAGGAAAGCCAGCCTTTCAGTATGAACGTTGGTTCTCTTATTCAAGATAAAGACTTGGATAAATATAATAAATTCACTAATGAATGGAATTTACGGGAATCAAAGCACAAGAATCCTATCAAGAAATTAGATGTTGATGGAATTCATGCACTTACATCAATTATTAATCAACACACATTGGAACTTCTCAACGGAGAAAAAGATATTTGGGAAGAATATACTTCTGCTGATGGCGTTGACCAATATTTGAAAGCCATTGATGCTATTCTCAAGAAAGTCAAATCTTGTGCAGAGAATGAATGCATTCTTCGCATCGGTCATGCATCTGGGTGGCGATTCACCACTGGTGCTTGGACAGAGGATGTTGAGAATGATGATATTTGGAATGGTATCGTGAATGCTTCTCGGCCTAACAATAATAATTATAATGGTTTTATCTTTCCAAAGTCTCGGAGAATAAACTATGATTCTAAAGAGGGTGTTACCTTGTTGGGCTTCGTCAAGCTAACCATCCTAGACTAATCTGCTATGAAAAGCTTGTCAACCATTACGAGGGAGAGGAAAATTGCGTTAGGAAGAATATTGATATCCGATGTTCTCCTCCGTCGCATCGGCCTTGACAAGGGCGGCCATTGGGGGGTGGTAAAACAATAATGTTCTTATGAAAATTCACATCACCCTAGTAGGCGGTCAGCCGGCACCTGTGTATCATGGCATTGTGGCAACTAAGCCGGATAAGGTCGTCTATGTATACTCCAAAGATAGTGAAAAGGCTTTGATAACGCTCCGTAAAGAACTTAATTATCCAGAAGACTCATATCCCCCCTTGGATCCTACTGACCCTAAGGAAATCTTCGAACGGGCAGAACTGTTGGCAGAGCGTTATAAAGACGACGAGGTCACGGTCAATATCTCCAGTGGCCTCAAGTCATGGTCGCATCTTTTCGGACGAGTGTTTGACGCTCGTCCAAATGCATCGATAGTATATATGGACCAAAACAATGTCCTTTGGAACTATCGCACCATGAAACCGGAGGAAGGCTTCAATTTCGATATGGAGATGCTGTTCCGTCTTTACGGCAACCCACTCAAGCATTTCACCAAATATGCTGATTATACTGACCAGGATGCCTGCGCAGCTCAAGAAATCGAAAGGATACGTCACTATCAGACTAGTCAATTCAACGATTTGCTCACAGTTCTCAATAAAGCGTGGTCAAATCAATTAGACCAGCAAAAACATGGCCGTTTCGACCATGCCAAAGGCGCATATGTGGAATGGGATAAACCAGATTTTGTTCGCATCAATCTTGTCCAAGCTAAGCGTGGGCCATCCGAGGTCACAATAACATCTCCCCATGCCGTTGCGCTAGCTTTCAAATCGGGCTGGTTTGAATACAAGGTCGCTCGAATGTTGTCGCATTGGAAATATGCAAAGGATATCTGCATGAACTGTAAATTCCCCCCATCCAAAGCACCCAATCAGACTCAATTCCCCAAAAACGAGATAGACGTCATAGTCAATACGGGCACAAAGCTGCTCTTCGTCGAGTGCAAAACCAAAATTAATAACTCTACCGATATTGACAAATTTCGCACTGCTGTCAGAAACTATGGGGGCAACGGAAGCAAGGCACTTTTTGTTACCGATGAGCCAATGACCGATATCCAAAAAGAAAAATGCACTGAGTCTGGCATTACCCCATTGTCTCTTAGTGACCCTGCCATTGGCCCTAATAAGGAACAAGAACTCTTTGCTCTATTAAATAAAATACTATTTGACATCAATATTTGAATCCATGCCAAAATCTATTCTTGTCAGTTTGATTAGCGACCAGACCTCGCCCAACGTCCAGTTAATAAAGGAATTGAAGGAGCACGTTGACAGTTACCTTTTCATCTCCACCGAAAAGATGGAAAAAAAAGGAATTAGAAGATGGGTGGAAGAGGCCTCCAATGTGCATGGCGAAACAATCGAAGTAGAGGAATTTTCATCTTCGGATATTGATACCAAGCTAAGGTCTTTTGACTTTAACGCATTCGACAAGGTCTATGTAAACCTCACGGGTGGAACCAAGGTGATGACACTAGTGGCTGCATCCTTTTTTGAGAGCATTGGAGCAGAAATATTCTATATTACTGGACGCTATAATGAATTCGTTAAGGTGTTTCCAGTAAGCGATGACCCCATTGCGACATTTAAAAACAACATCTCGCTTAAAGAATATCTCACAGCATATGGCTTTGAATTTCGAGAGTCAGAGGCTTCTGGGGTGCCGATTGAAGTGACGCAGCAACTCTATCAATCGTTTATTGGTCTTGATATATTTGACTTCGTCGAGGAAATGGAATTTTTGTCTAGTCGACGACGTAAAAAAAAGGGTGTTCCCGCTGACTCCATGCATTCCATTGCTCGACTGTTGAATGCCTTGCATTATAAAGAAGGCGAAAACAGCCTTACCGATAAAGATGTGAGATATCTTACTGGCGACTGGTTTGAAGAGTATATTGGGTTCTCTATAAAAAAAGAACTAGGCTTGCCTGACGAGGACATCTTGATTGGCGCCGAGCTGATTAAAGAGCCGTCAGGCACCCCTAGAAACGTCAATATGCAACTCGTCGGTACACAAATTGACAAGAACCTTGATGCAAACAAAAACGAAATGGACGTAATGTTTATGTACGACAATCGTTTTTACACTATCGAATGCAAGACATCCATCATTGTGGTAAAACAAAACAAACAAGGACAAACAAACCATCAATTTGGCCAAATTCTAGGCGAAACTCTGTACAAGTCAGATTCACTAAAAAATCGCTTTGGGCTATTCGCTAATACAAACATCATCACGTTGACCGACTTGGCTTCTTATTGTGCAAAAGATAAGAGCAATCTCAAAACGATTAGCGCTTGCATCGATCGTGCTAATTTATCTAATATCAAGATAATTGATTTACCCATGCTGCTTGGCTCTAGTTCTTTATTCAATTTAATTAAGTAACCCTCAACCATGCTCATCAATCTCACGAACCATCCAAGCACGCAATGGTCGGCAGAGCAGCAGGAGGCTGCTAAAGCCTTTGGCGTCATCGTTGACCTACCCTTTCCCAACGTCGACCCCGATGGTGACGAATCGTACATCTCCGACCTCGCCGACGACTATCTCTCCCGCATCCTTGCCCTCGCTGATGGAAAGCCTGTCACCGTTCACCTCATGGGCGAGATGAACTTCACTGCCGCGCTCCTGCAGCGTCTCCATCAGCAACGAATATCGTGTGTTGCCGCCACCACCCAGCGTATCGTCAAGGAACTACCCGACGGCACCAAGAACGCCACCTTCCAATTTGTCCAATTCCGCAAATATGAATAACACAGAAGATATTGAGTTAGTTACTAGCCAGAGGAATGCTTTCGACGACATCGTCGAGTTTCTCAACAGTCGCACCGACCGAGTCTTTATCCTCAAAGGCTATGCCGGTACCGGCAAGACTACCATGATGCGTTTTCTTGTCGACTACCTGCTCGAGCACAAAATCGGCTACCACCTACTCGCCTCTACTGGACGCGCAGCCACCATCCTCGACAAGGCCACTGGCGCGCATGGAAGCACCTCCACCATCCACTCTTTGATATACAAATACAATGGCCTCAACCAGGACTTCGGCAAAATCGACGTCCAGTCCGATGACGTCGGCCAGCTTTTCCTCGTTTTCAGTCCAGCCAAAGTGAATGACGAAAAAGACGAGCAGCACGTCTACATCATTGACGAAGCCTCCATGATTTCCGACGTGCCTGAACACAATATCACCCAGGCGGCCTTCGGAACTGGACGGCTGCTCAAAGAGCTCCTCGACTACGACACCCGTACCAAGTGCAAATACATCTTTGTCGGTGACCCATGCCAGCTCCCGCCCGTCAATCAGTTGACATCGCCTGCGCTTTCACCCGACTACATACATGATACTTTTTCCTTGGGTGTGTGTTCTGCTGAGCTCACTGAAATAATCCGACAAAAAGACGGCAACACCATCACCGACGTCTCCCAATGTTTCCGTCGCTGCTATCGCACTGCTCCTTTGGACGACAGCGTCTACTATGGACGTCGTAACTGGTGTAAGCTGGGGCTTCGAGAAAGCCGCAACGTACGGTTCCATCCAAGCCGTGCCGACCTAATTTCACAATACACCGAGCTTGTCAAGCAGCAAGGCTACGACTATTCCACCCTGGTCTGTCAGTCCAATCGCACCTGCTACCAAACTGCCACCGAAGTCCGCAGCGCGCTTGGCTTCTCTGGCCCAGTGGCTCCTAATGACCTGCTGCTCGTGGTGCAGAACAACCTCAACGCAGCCCTCTACAACGGTGACCTCATCCAAGTCAAAGCGGTGGGCGGCAGCCGTCAGAAGAGAGCCGGACTTACCTTCCTTCCCGTCGTCGTCGAAGATATTGCCACCCACACCCAGCGTAGGGCGCTCCTACTTGAAGACCTGCTATATACAGGCCAACTCAACCTTACCTCCGAACAGCAGACGCGTCTTTTCGTTGACTTCGTCATGCGCATGAAAGACCAAGGCATCAAACAGAACATGGCACAAGCCTTCAACAACAAGATGCTTACCGACGATTACCTCAACGCCCTGCGTTGCTCCTTTGGCTATGCCATCACCTGCCACAAAGCCCAGGGAGGAGAATGGTCCGAAGTGTTTATCGACCTTCCTCGCAACATCATGCTCAACCCCACCAAAGGCAAATACCAGTGGCTCTACACCGCCTTCACCAGAGCCAAAAACAAAGTCCATTTAGTTAACGACCCGCTCTATATCTGACCAAAAACTCTCAGAATGCAAAAAAATTAGTATCTTTGCAAAATCAAAAAAGGCAGGATTTCGGCATCCTCAAGCGCACTTTGACATCATTGAAACATCACCCATAACGGTCTCTGCACGTCTCTGAAGGTACATATTTTCTGTCCAATAATTACTAAAAATAGTTAATTTTATAACATAAAAAATTATGTTATAAGGAAATATGATTTTTGCCCTCAGAGACCATATTCCAATAAAACAAGGATTAAGACATACACCCACGAACGAGTTTCCTTCTTTCGAAGGGCTCCTCAGAGACCATATTCCAATAAAACAAGGATTAAGACTGGGTCACGGCGACACACTCCAGCTTGCCATATTCTCAGAGACCATATTCCAATAAAACAAGGATTAAGACAAATCCAATTCTCGGACATCAGACCATACAGTCAAATGCTCAGAGACCATATTCCAATAAAACAAGGATTAAGACACTGAGGATGCTATAAAGAACAACCATTTCATTCTCAGAGACCATATTCCAATAAAACAAGGATTAAGACTCCTTTAGCTTGCCCATGCAAGCCTCAAGGACGATCTCAGAGACCATATTCCAATAAAACAAGGATTAAGACGATATAGTCTTGACATTCGTTGCACTCATTATCCAAACTCAGAGACCATATTCCAATAAAACAAGGATTAAGACTCCCACATGGAATTGTCGTATCCGATTTTTGCCTTTGCCTCAGAGACCATATTCCAATAAAACAAGGATTAAGACAAAGTATCATAAGAATCTTCCGACAACTTTTTATCCCTCAGAGACCATATTCCAATAAAACAAGGATTAAGACTTCTGCCTAGTGAATTGGGAAGGGAGGTGCTAGAATGCTCAGAGACCATATTCCAATAAAACAAGGATTAAGACGCCCTGCGGATTTATCTTGGCATCTGGCACGCCGGGTCTCAGAGACCATATTCCAATAAAACAAGGATTAAGACTTAAATGTTACACTATTATTTAACCAAGTAATGTAGCCTCAGAGACCATATTCCAATAAAACAAGGATTAAGACTTAAATGTTACACTATTA
>X415_White_Rhinoceros__coassemble_28_pt1 | contig 47056 bp, 29 predicted proteins | sample X415_White_Rhinoceros__metabat2_low_PE_004 | metagenome-assembled genome bin X415_White_Rhinoceros | reverse complement strand
GACGGTGGCCATGAGGTCGGGGTCGGTGCCGGAGCCGTAGGCGACGACGAAGCTGGGAGAGGCGCTGATGGGTGTCCAGGTGACGAGGGCGCTAGTGGTGGTGAGCGGTGCGGCGGCCACGTTGGCGGGAGCGGCGCAGTTGGGGAGGAGGTCGACAGTGACGTCGTCGATGTAGTTGTAGCTATAGCTGTAGTTGGCGGGGCTGATGTTGCGGAAGGCGATGTAGCGACCGTTGCCGGCGTAGCCCGTGAAGTTGACTTCGTGGTATTGGTTGAGCGAGGTGCTGGTGTTGACGATGGTGTCGACGGGGACGAAGGTGGTCTCGTCGTTGAGGTCGCTCATGACGCCGACGGAGAGCTGGTAGTTGGCGCTGGTCTGCTTGACCCAGAAGGAGAGCTGGAGGGCGCTGACGCTGGTGTCGATGGCAGGCAGGGCGTAGATGCCGCGGTAGTAGAGGCGGAGGCTGTAGCTGCCGCTATGGGCGTTGGAACTGCTGTAGTAGACCTGGGGCTGGGTGGAGGCCGTCATGGCGACATCCTGGTAGGCGAGGGTCCAGCAGGGAGGCTGGACGCCCGTGGCGGCGGTGGTGGTGGAGGTGAGGTTGTCGAAATTCTCGGTGAAGGGCAGGTCGCTAGTGGAGAGTGCCAGGCAGGGGGTGTGGAAACTGCCCATTAACGACCAGGCGCTATTCTCGTCGCTGCAGTTGGCGCGGACGAAGAAGTGGTAGTCGGTGTTGGGCGTGAGGCCGGTGAGGGTGGCGGAGGCGGTGCTGCTGGCGACGGTGGCCATGAGGTTGGGGTTGGTGCCGGTGCCGTAGGCGACGGTGAAGCTATTCTGCGTGGGATCGGCGGGCGTCCAGGAGACGGCGGCGGTGGCGGCCGTCATGCTGCCGACAGCCAGGTCGGTGGGACGCGGGCAGGAGGAGGTGCTGTAGATCTCGATGTCGTCGACATAGGTGGCGTTGCCGTAGAAGCTGTGGCCTTCCATCAACAAGTAGACGGTGCCGGTGAGGTTGACGTTGACCTCATAGTAGTACCAGCCCGTGGTGCCGACGGCGGCGGGGCCTGCGACTTCGGTGTTGCGCGAGTAGAAGCCGAGGTCGATGGCGTCGGCGGTGATGGTGTCGGTGGTGTTGGCGTAGAGGCGGAAGCCCTCCATGTTGGTGCCGCTGGCGTTGCGATAGAGCCAGAATCCGACGGTGGTGCCGTGGGTGCCGGTGAAGTTCATGGGCGGGAAGGCGAGCAGGGTGGTGGTGCCGCTGGTCTTGTCGGAGAGCATGAGCGACTGGCTGCCGTTATGGGCATAGGAGACGCTGTTCTTGACGCCCCAGACCTTGCCGGTGGTGCCGACGGTCTCTTCGTTGCGCCAGCAGCTGTCAAACGGGTTGACGGTGGTGCTGATGCTTGTGGTGGTGGTGGTGAAGCCCTCGGAGGCCTCGAAGCCGTAGGTGAGCGGCAGCTCGAGGAGGCAGGGGTTGGGCACCGTGGTGGCAGAGAAGTGGGCGACGATGCTGAAGTTCATGTTGGCCAGCATGCTGGGCAGGGTGAGGGAGATGGGGTTGATGGCGACGGAGTCGATGACCATGCCCATCATGGAGACGATCCAGTAGTCGAACTGGTAGCCCTCGTTGGCGGTGGCGATGGCGTTGATGGAGTCGCCCACGGAGAAGACATAGCTGCCGGGAGTGGGGCTGGTGGTGCCCATGATGCTATCGTTGACGGTGAGGGTCACGTAGACGGGGTTGACAGGTGCGGGGCAGGAGGCGGTGACGTTGGCTAGCAGGCCTCCGGAGAGGGTGCCGCTGGCGTAGAGGAGGAGGCCGTCGTGGTCGAGAACGCTGAAGGAGCATTCGTTGTCGAACATGCCGGAGACCCAGCTGAGCTGGTAGGCATGGCCGTTGCAGACGGTGAGGGAGAGGGTGTCGTCGAAGATGCCGATGGGCAGGCTGAGGTGTGCGATGGTGCTGTTGTCGGTGGAGTCGACGAAGTTGAGGTAGGCGCCGTTCCAGCCGTCGCCATAGGAGTCGTGCAGGATGACGGTGAGGCTGCACTGGTTGAGGGTGCCGCAGTTGGCGGTGTGGAACTCGGCGGGGGTGCTCCAGCGGCTGGACTGGCTGCTGCAGTTGGCGCGGACGAAGACGTGGTAGTCGGTGCCGCTAGCGAGACCGGAGAGGGTGACGCTGTTGCCGGTGGCGGCGACGTAGGTCATGGCGCTGGGGTCGGTGCCAGTGCCGTAGGCGACGGTGAAGTTGGACTGGGTGCCGTCGTAGGGCTGCCAGCTGACGGTGGCGGCGGCGTCGGTGACGTTGGTGACGGCCACGTCGGTCACGGGCAGACAGCTGGGTGCCAGGCTGACGCTGACGTCGTCGATGGCCACGCCGTAGCCGTAATTGTCGCGGTGGCCGAACTGGATCTGGATATAGTCGCTAGTGAGCTCTTCGGGGCTGATGTAGGCGCTGTGCCTGGTCCAGCTGGTGACATTCTCGCAGTGGTTGCCCACGATCGTCCATTGGCCATTGTCGGTCCTGTACCAGGCCATCAGCTGGTTCTGGTTGCTGTCGCGGGCGGGGTTGGCATAGCTATACTCGAAGTAGACGCCGCGGGTGGTGTCGCTGAGGTGTAGCCAGGGGGTGTAGATGTAGTTGATGTCGCCATTGCCACTGACGCCGTAGGAGACGCTGCAGAGGCTGTCGATGGCGGGGATGCCGTTGAGGCCGTGGCTGATGTAGAAAGGATTGCTGCCGCTCACCCGCAAGCAGGAGGTGGTGGAGGCATCCTCCCAGTTGGAGAGGTAGGGGGTGCTGTCGGTGACCTCGAAGGGGAGGCAGCCCGTGAGGCTGGTGATGGGGCCGAGCCAGGCGCTACGGCTGCTGCCGCAGACGGCGCGGACGTAGAAATAATACCTGGTGCCGGGCATCAAGGTGAAGGTGGCGGAGGTGCCGACGACGTTGAGGAAGGTTGCGCTGTCCAGGTTGTCGGAGGTGCCGTAGGCGATGGTGAAGACATGCTGCGTGGAGTCTTGCGGCAGCCAGGAAAGGGTGACTATGTTGTCGCGGACATCGTTCTGGGTCCAGTAGCTGATGGAGGCACAGGGGTCGCCGCAGGTGGCAGTGAAGGTGGTGAGGAGTCCTTGGGAGAGGGTGCTGCTCGTGTAGACGGGCTGGCCGCTGCCGTTGGCAACGGTGAAGGAGCATTCGCTGTCGTAGTAGCCGGAGGTCCAGTAGAGCTGGTAGGTGCGGCCGGGGCAGACTCTGAAGACGGCATGGCTGGTGTCGCCGGTGCCGGCGGCGGTGGTGACGGTGACGCCCGTGGCGGAGTCGACGACGCTGAGGTAGGCGCCGTTCCAGCCGTCGCCGTAGGAGTCGAACATGCTGATGGTGAAGATGCACTGGTCGTCAAAGGGACAGAAGGAGGTGTTGAAATGATAGGGGTCGCTCCATGTGCTGGTCTCGGTGGCGCTGCAGTTGGTGCGGATGAAGACATTGTAGCCGGTGCCGCTGGCGAGGCCAGAGAGGGTGACGTAGTTGCCGGTGACGTTGATGGTGGCCATGCTGTCGGGGTCGGTGCCGGTGCCGTAGGCTAAGGTGAAGCTGTGCTGCGTGGAATCCATGGGCTGCCAGAAGAGGGTGGCCGAGTTATCGCCGACGTTGTAGGCGCTGAGGTACCGTGCGGGCATGCAGTTGGGAGCCAGGCTGACGCCGATGTTGTCGAGCGCGACGCCGTGGCCGTAGTAGTCATAGTGTCCAAAGAGGAACATCATGTCGCTCGTGAGGTCCTCGGGAGCGATGTAGATGCTGTTCTGCGTCCAGGTGGAGACATCTTGGCCGTGGCTGGCGAGCAAGATGTAAGGGCTGTTGGGAGAGGACTTATACCAGATGTAGAGGTAGTTCTGGTCTTCGCCCCAGGCGGGGTTGAGCAAACTGTAGCTGAGGAAGGCGCCGCGGGTGGTGTCGTCGAAGTGGAACCAAGGCGAGTAGAGGTAGGCGGAGTTGCCTTCGTAGCTGGTGCCAGTGGAGGCTACGCAGCGGTCGCCAATGGCGGGGATGCCGTTGAAGGTGGTGTAGTAGGAGAAGTTGGAGGCGCCGCTGCTGCTGATGGTCCAGCACTGGGCGGAGGTGGAGTTGTAGTCGAAGCCTTCGAGGAAGGAGGTGGTGTCGTCGATGACGAAGGGGGCGCAGAGGGTCTTGATGGAGATGGGACCGTACCAGGAGCTGACGCTGCTGCCGCAGTTGGTCTGGATATAGATATAATAGTAGGTGTCGGGGTTGAGACCGGAGATGGTGGCATCGAAGAAGCCGGAGAGACTGCCTCTGGCCATGGTGCTGATGTCGTCGGTGGTGCCCCAGGCGAAGTTGTAGTTGGTCTGCGTGCTGTCGGCGGGTTCCCAGATGAAGTAGATGGAGTTGTGGGTGCGGCTGGCGACGTAGGCGTTGGTCACGGGAGCGCAGTTGTCGGAGAGGCTGACCTGCACGTCGTCAAGGGCGACACCGTGGCCATAGTGGTCGATGTGGTCGAAGCGGAAGCGCATGAAGCTGCCGCAGCTGCCCGAGGGAATGGTGTAATGTACCTCGGTCCAGTTGCTGGCATTGGTGTCGAGGGTGCCGAGCGTTGCCCAGATGTAGCCGTTGAGGGTGTAGGAGACATACAGCTCGCTCTGGTCGCCGCCCCAGTCGGGGTTGAGGTATTTGAAGGAGAGGTCGACGCCGTTGTCGTAGTTGTCGAAGTAGAGCCAGGGGGTGTAGATGGAGGCGGTGTTGCCCTCATCGTTGCTGCCCGTGGAGCCGACGCAGTAGGATCCGATGGCGGGGGTGGAGTTGAAGCTGGTGTAGAGGGTGAAGTTGTTGGCGCCGCTGTTGTTTATTTCCCAGCAGTAGCGGGTCTGCGAGGTGGTCTCGAAGTCTTCGATGAAGGGGGCTGTGGCGGTTACGTTGTAGGCGTTGCAGGAAGTGGAGAAGGCCACAGGGCCATACCAGTAGCTAGACTCCGTGCCGCAGTTGGAGCGGATATAGATATAATAGGTGGTGGAAGAGGTCAGGCCGAGGAGGTCGTAATAATTTTGGTTGGAGACGTTGACCTGGGTCATGCTGCTCAGGTTGTCGGTGGTGCCGTAGGCGATGGTAAAGCTGTGCTGCGTGGAGTCGCCGGCTTCCCAGTCGAGGCCGATGCCGGTGGGGGAGAGCGAGAAGGCTGTCATCCACAACGGTTCGGCGCAGCTGTTGCCCTTGCGGATTTCGACGTTGTCGACGAAGATGGCGCCGGAGCCGTAGTTGGCGTTGGCGAAGAACTGCACGATGATGCTGTCGCCGACGTAGCTGCTGAGGTCGACCTGGCGGGTCTGCATGTTGATGGGAGCGGAGTAGCTGTAGCTGCTGGCATTGCTGCTGATGGTGTCGACAGTGGTGAAGGAGACGCCGCCGTTGTTGCTAATCTTGACGTAGGCGTCGCCGCAGTTGGCTTGATGGGCGTAGTCGTAGCGCAGCACGCGGGCGGTGTCGTCGAGGAGGATGACGGGCGAGTTGATCAGCGCGGTGCCGTTCTGCACGAGGTAGTTGTACATGCGGAGCATCTTGCTGCCGCCGGTGAAGTAGTTGCCCCACACGCGCTCGGGGTTGGAGCCGTTGACGGTGGAGGTGGTGGAGGCGCTGTTGTCCCAGCAGACGGGTACCTTGTCGGCATCCTGCAGCTCGAAGTTCTCAGCATAGTGGACGTCCTTGCGGCAGTCGGTGTAGATGACCTCCAGGTTGTCGAAATAGGTGGCGGCGCCGTATTCGGAGATACCCTCGATGAGGATGAATTTGTCGGTGCTGGCGGGAATCTCGAACTGGTAGTTGTACCACTGGTTGGCGTTGGCCTCGGTGGGTGCGTACATGTAGAAGCGGTGGACATAGCCCAGCAGGGTGGCGCCGGTGGTGTCGTTGGGGTAGTCGCTGACCCAGAATTTGAGTCCTTCACGCGTCTTGGTGCTGTAGGAGCTGTTGCGGTAGATCCAGACGCTGAGGGTGTATTTGCCGCTCTGGTCGAAGGGGAGCTTCTGGGTGCTGAGGTAGCTGAGAGTGCCGTCGCCCTGATCCTGCAGGTACATGGCGCGACCTGTGGAGCCGATGCGGTAGGAGGTGCCGCTGGTGAAGGGCTGAGACTTCACGCCGGAGGTGGGGTTCTGGTAGAACCAGCCCATGGACCAGCATTGGGGAATGGCGTTGTCGGAGAGGGCGTCGAAAGTCTCGGAGAAGAGCGGCGTGGGGGCTGTGGCGCAGAGCGTGGTGAAGCTGATGGTGCGGCTCCAGGCACTGGTGTCGCCGGCACCGCAGACGGCGCGGGCGCGGACAAAATATTGGGTGTTGGGCAACAGGTCTAAGAGCGTGGTGCCGAAGTTGTAAGCGACGTTCTTGAAGGCCATGGAGTCGAGGTTGTCGACCGTGCCATAGGCCACTTGGAAGCGGTTCTGCGTCTCGCTGTCGGGCTCGAGGTTGACGTTGGCAAAAGTGGCAGTGATGGAGCTGACGGTGACGCTATACAGGGGCGGGCAGCTGGGCACCTGGGTGCAGAATTGCAGCTCGATGTCGGGGCGATAGTAGACGCTGTTCGACGAGAAACTGTTGGAACTGCGGTAGCCGTAGGTATTGCGGTAGATGTTGTTGCTGTTGGTGTAGTAGAAGTTGACGGCCCCCTCGGTGCAGACGCTGTCGCGACGGAAAGTGATGGTGAGGTTGCTGTCGACGTTGTAGGCGAAGGGCGTGGTCAGCTGGATGTCAACCCATTCGGTGGCGGTGCAATGAATGGTGCCGCTGAAGACCTCCTGCATGTCGGCAACAGCATTGGTGTCGGCAGTGGTGGCGAAGTGGTCGCGGCTCACATTCTTCATATAGATATGCGCGCCATGGATGGTGCCGCCGGTGGTACCCACGTGCAGGCGGATGCGCTTCAGCAAGTTGTTCTCGGGATATAGAGAGGCAGTGGCGGCGATTTCATCGTAGGTGTAGATGGCCTGGCTGGTGCCAGCGATGGTGGAGATGGAGGTGTAGAAGGCGTAGTAGGAACTAGCGGTTGTCCCGTTGCCGATGAGGGCATTGGCCTGCTGGTAGCCGACAGCGCAGTCGATGTCAGTGATGAAGCTGCCCATGGGTGACCATTCGCTATGGTCGCTGCTGCTGCAGGCGGCCTTCACGAACATGTTGTAGCGAGAGTCGGCCACGAGGTATTGCAGCGTGGTGCTGGTGCCGGTGACGGTGGTCTGAGCCATGAGGCTCGGGTCGTTGCCAGCGCCGTAGGCCAGCACGAAGGTGTTGTGTGCGTTGTCGTTGGTGGCCCAGCTGATGTCGGCGGTATGGGCGGTGACATTGCTGGCAGCTAAGTTGAAGGGACGCCGGCAGGTGGGGGTGGCTAGCAGTTCGACATCATCTATGGAGATGTAGTTGGTAGCGGTGCCAGTGGTGTCGATGACGGGTGCATAGAGTGCGATGTATTTGCCCGTGCCAGCATAGCTGGAGAAGTCGAACTCGAAGAAATGGGTCGAAGAGGCGGTCTCATGCGTGAGGTCGGCGGTACCCACCAGGGTGAAGGTGCTGATGTCGGTGGGGTCGGTCATGACGCCGACTTGGATCAGCGAGCGGTAGGTGGCGGCGGTGGCGGAGTAGCGCTTGGCGTTGAAACGCAACGTCATGTTCGAGGCATTGAGCGTGCTGCCCAGCTGAGGCAGGGCGGCATAGCTGTAGTAGCTGGTGGCCGAGGTGGAATGATTGCTGTAGAAATAGAGGCCGAGAGTGCCATTGATGGCGGCCGTGGTGGTGGGATAGGGGAAGGCGGTGCTATAGTTGGTGCCCTTGGTCCAGCAGGGGCTGATGGGGTTGGCAGAGCCGCCGGTGTAGGAGTCGAAGTTCTCGAGGAGGGGCAGGTCGGAAGCGGAGAGGGTGCCGCAAGCGGTGCGGAAAGTGGTCGTGCGGGCTTGGCTGGTGTCGCCAGCGCCGCAGATGGCCCGCACGGAGACGGTGTATTCCGTGTTGGGGGAGAGCATCGCCAAGTTGGCCGTGGTGTCGGTCAGGGATATCGTGTTGTAGCCCATGATGCTGGGGGTGATGGAGCCAATCCAGGCGCTCTCGGTGCCAGCAGGGGTGAAGTGCACGGTGGCGGAATTGGAGGTGATGTTGCCCACGGTGATGGACTGCGGGGCGGGGCAGGTGATGCTGGGACGCGAGTAGCAGTAGTACCTGCCTTCTTCGGGCCAGAGGGTGGTGGACCAGTAGGTGGAATTGCCAGCAGTGAAGTGGATGGAAGCGTTGGCAGAGGTGATGATGAAGCCGTCCGAAGCGTTGAGGCAAAGGCCCATCTGGTGGGTGTAGTTGGTAGTCTGGCCGTCGTTGTCGCCAAAGACAACTTCGATGTTGCCGTTGCTATAGAGGTGCACTTGCCATTTGAACTGGCTGGTGCGGTAGGTGTTGTTGTAGGGTCCGATGTTGAATTCCACAACGAGCATCGTGTCGCCAAAGAGCTGAGAATGCACGTAGTGCCCATAGGACGAACAGAGGTATCCGTCACAGCCGAAGAAGTTGATTTTCGGACTGTTGGTGTTGGCAGCGGTGGAGCTGAAGGGGGTGGAGTAGCTTCCCGTGCCAGTGACGGTAGAACCGAGGCGCAGGTTGCCGTCCGAATTGACGGAATACTGCGTGTAGGTGTTCTCGCAGAAGGGGAAGGTGAAGCCGATGTTCTGGACTAAAGAGGCCCAGCTGTCGGCATTGACCGAGGCGGAGAGGTTGTTGTAGCTCGTCAGTGTCACCCAACGGGCGGTGTTGACGCCCGTGGAGAACGTATAGTCGACCAAAGTTTGGGCGTTTGTGGCCCATGGCAAGGCCATAGCTGCCACGAGTATCAGTAAACGTACGTATTTTCTCATAGTTATAAATTTATTATTTGTTATTTTACTTAGTTATATTTCAGTTTGTTGTAGGAAATTCGCAAAAATGAATAAAAAGCAAAGATACGATTTTTTCTTTAATGTGCATAAAAATTATTAACAATGTTCTGTGGGAAGGGCTCCCTTCGGTCGCCGACTGGGGACTAAGGACTAAGGACTGGGGACTGGGGACTGGGGACTGGGCGGGAGCCGTCGGTTGTCTGTTGTCCCATGGTTCAAGGGTCAAAGTTCAAAGTTGAGGCTCCCTGCGGTCGCGGTTCAAAGTTCAAGGTTCAAAGTCAGTTGTCAGTTGTCAGTTGTCTGTTGTCAGTTGTCAGTTGTCTGTTGTCAGTTGTCTGTTGTCTCGAGGGCCTAGGGTGAAGGAAAAATCTTAATTCTTAATTACCCTAAGGGTGGGCGGCTATTATGAATTAGGCTGGTTGGGTAAAAGTTAATTTTATATGAGTAAATTTTAATAAATGGTTTTATTTCCAAAATAATGATTATATTTGCACCCAATTGTTGTTTGCATAAAAATGATTATTTAAATATAACTATATGATAATAATGCAATTCATTAAATGGTTGCGGCATTTGCGCGAGGCTGATTTTTGGTTTTTTCTCGCTCAAAATGCATTTTTTTTCATGGTGACATCTAATTTTATGATGGGGAATAGCAGCATAATAGGTAAACAATCCTTGATAGGTGATTTATGAGACACAGGAGCTGAACTTGTTCTGGGTTCCATGAAGGTCAATAACGTCACTCCGGTTTGACAATACATTGTAGAAAGTATAATAAAAAATATCATAATGAAGCATCAACACTATCTTCTCATGACAGTCCTTGCGGCAGCCACCTTGTTTGCTGGCTGCTCCAAAGATGGACGGACCGTGACCTTGGGCGCCAGGATCGACACCGGCTCGGATGTCTCCAAGGTGTATCTTAATGGCAATACGCCTTGCTGGCACAATGGCGACATGCTGTACATCAACAATGACTTCTACCCCATCACGGGTGCCTCGGGCAATGCTGCCCAGATTTTTGATGTGCTAGAGAGCGAAGACGGCTACCGCGCCATCTTCCCCGCCAGCCTCGTGCCTAACGAGGATGAAGACATCACCTACACCTCTTCGGTCGACATTGTCCTACCTGCCGTGCAGGAGTATCGCGTCGTGAATGGACGTCAGCGCGTCGACGTCCCCATGGCGGCCTATATCACCAGCGGCACCACGCTGGCGTTCCACAACCTCTGTTCGGTGGTGCGCGTCAATGTTGAGAACACGCTGGACAACCCGCTAGTCCTCGACCATATCGTCCTTTCGGCGGCCACCGCCTCTCTTAGCGGCTCTGGCACGGCTACCATTCTCGGCACGGCGAACGACGCCATCACTATGAACTCGACGGGCGGCAGCCATGACGTTACCCTCTTCATCGCTGGCCGTGCCGAAGTTGCCGCACACCAGAGTATGAGCTTCGATGTTGTATGCCCCGCTTTCAACACTGACAACATCACTATCTCGGTCTATACGCCATCCAAATACGCGTCTTTGGAGAAGGAAGGCGTCAGCCTGCAGGGCAATAATATCAACACAGTCACCATGCAGGTAAATCAACTCACTGATATACCCGTCGCGGATGCAATCGAAGGCAGCCTGTCGGGATTATTCTCTGTCGGCATCAATCATAGGGTCAGATTCTCAAAAGGCAACCTGCAGTGGTCGGCTTCTGGTTCGCATAATACTTTGGATGGCTCAGCACTGGGAACTTGGCGCTTTGCTGGAAACCAGTACGACATTGTCGGTAGCCCGTCGTTTTATGAGAATGAAGACTATTCAGAATACTACAATTATGATTGGACTTGCCCTGGAAATGTATACAACGGCGACAACGCCCTTATTTCAGATTCCTGTAATGGCTGGATAGACCTCTTTGGATTTGGCACTAGCGGCTGTACCCTTATCAACCCGTACGAATCCAGTGATGTGCGGCATCGTGATCCTTGGCTTACTAGCATGGACCCCAATGATTACTTTACCCCTTATTCCGATATTAGCCGTACAGAAAGCGACTGGGGCTACTACAACGCCATCTCCAATGGAGGAAACACCCCTGGATTGTGGCGTACGCTCTCAACCGATGAGTGGCATTATTTATTGTATGAGCGCACTGGTGCGAGCAATAAGGTCTCCTTCGGCTGCATCACGGTGGGTGATAACAGGATTTATGGCTTGATTCTCCTTCCAGACGAATTCACTCAGCCTGCAGGCGTCGATTTTACCCCTGGAATAGACGAAGATGAGTCCGTTCCTTTCACTTTCAATAATATCTATAGCACAAGTCAGTGGGCGCAAATGGAGGCTGCGGGTGCGGTGTTCTTGCCCGGAGCTGGTGAACGAGAGTATGATTATTATTATGATGAAAATGGTAATCCAATACCCTTTAACGTATTTTATAGTGTTGGTTACTGGGGCCAGTATTGGACATCAACGACTTACGGAGATTATGATTCTGAAAGCTGGTGTCTCTATTTTGGATATTATGAAGAGGATAGTTCAATAGATCCTCCCAACATCTCCAATTTTGATAAGAAAATGGGTTCTTCCATCCGTCTAGTGCAAAATATGTAATAGCTTGCAACATTAAATGCTAAAATAATATTATATGAAACATATATCTACAATTGCATTTCTCAGCCTCGCCCTCCTGGTCTTGCTGGCTGGATGCAAAAAAGAAGGAGGCACCGTCACCTTGGGTGCCAAGATAGCTCAAAATATTCACAACGCCAAGGTCTATGTCGACAATGTCTCGCCGCATTGGAATGCAGGCGACATGGTGAACATCAACGGTGCGGCTTATACCATCGCCTTGGTGGGCGGCCAAGGCCAGGTGGCCGGAGTGACGGCCTCCGACAATGGCTATCGTGCCATCTACCCTGACGACCTTGTCTCCGACCAAGCCAGTCTCGCGGGAGAATCCGTCCATCTCATTCTCCCTGCCCTGCAGGAATATGCGGTCGACGAGAACGGCCATCAGATTGTTGCGATACCTATGGGAGCATATACCAGCGGCAATAGGCTTCAGCTCACTTTCCGCTGCCTCTGCTCGGTGGTGCGCGTGTCTGTCAGCAACGAGCTCAACCAGCCTCTCCCTCTCGACAGCATCTCGATTGTGGCTTCAAACCACAATCTCAGCGGCGATGCCACTGCCACGGTGGAAGGTCAGTCAACGGACCATCTTACTATGGACAATACGGTGAGCGCCCACAGGGTTACGCTCAACATCGGCGGCCAAGCTGTCGTGCCGGCACGTGGCACCAGTTTTTTCGACATCGTATGTCCGCCTTTCGACAACGATAACGTCACCATCACCAGCTATGTTTCCAATTATCAGGCATCCATTAAGAAACGCTCCGTAGCACTCGGTTCCATGAGTGTTACCTCGGTCAACTTGCCCGTGGCCCAATTAACATCCATCCCTCCCGAGGGCGCAATAGAAAAGCTGTTCACCGTGGGTGAAAACGATAATGGGAACCCCATTCGCGTGTTCTTCTCTCGCGGTAATCTGCAGTGGACTTCGACAGGCACCCATGACGTCATGGGTGGGAGCACTGTTCCTGGCACTTGGCGCTTTGCTGAGCACCAGTACGACATGATTGGCAGTGCCAACAGCAATATCTCTTCCTCCTATACCGGCTGGATAGACCTCTTCGGGTATGGCACCAGTGGATATCACGATCCTTCCGACGAATATAACACCAATTACTATCCATATTCCACTTCTACTACGGGTCCTGCTAACTATTATAATTATTATGGCTATGGTCCTTCGGGCAACAATCACAACATCAAGGGTACCAACTACGACTGGGGCGTCTATAATGCTATCTCCAATGGTGGCAACCAACCTGGAATGTGGAGGACGCTCACTTGGGATGAATGGTATTATCTGCTCTATCAACGTGGTGACGCGGAATACAAATATCGTAGGGGCCGTATCCAATTGAGCGACAATAGCTACATCAACGGTCTCATTCTCCTTCCCGACGACTGGGAACTGACCGATTTTGTCTCTGGCACCTCTTCTTCGTGGGAATCCAATACCCTTACGGAGGCTCAATGGCTGACGATGGAGGAGAATGGTGCAATCTTCTTGCCCGCAGCCGGATACCGTACAGGACCATATATGACTAGCAATAGTGTCGGTACCATTGGGCAATATTGGTCTTCGACCTATTATAGCACTTATTATGCTGACATGTTGAAGTTTGAGAGCTCTCAGATATCGGCTGACTACTACAATGGGAATAGTCACACTTATTTCTATTATGGCAACTCTGTCCGTTTAGTATATCAAGCGCAATAATTCCTATCTTGCAAAACGTTGACTAACACAAACCATCAACAATAACAATTGAATACCATGGAAAAAGATAAGCAATCGAAGATATATCAGTCGCCGAGTGTCCAACTGGCGGAATTTGTTGTTGAGCGCGGATTCGTATCCTCGTCGGAACAGCAGTCGGACTTTGAACTCTTGAACTTGAACTTCGGCTCGTGGGACGATAACTCCGGCGCTGGCACCAGCCAGTTCGGCACCAGCGGCTGGGGCAACAATCCTGGCACCTCGACTAGCGATTTTGGCAATTCAACATGGGATTTTTAATTCCCTGCAACCTTTCACTTTAAAAATGTTCAATATGAAATATATCCATCACCTTCTCCTCTCCGGCCTTGCAGCCATCGTCCTGTTGGCCGGTTGCAGCAAAGAGGAACGCACCGTCACCCTCGGTGTTAAGATAGACTACAATACAGATATCTCAAAAGTATATCTCGATGGCAACACCCCGTGCTGGCACAACGGCGACTCGGTGTTTATCAACGACGATGCAATCTACACCGTTACCGCCGCCATGGGCAGCAATGCCCAAATCACTGGAGTAATAGAGAGCGAAGACGGCTACCGCGCCATCTTCCCCGCCCGTCTCGTGCAAGTACGTAATCTCACTAGTACAAATCAGGTAAGAATCAATCTGCCTGAAGAGCAGGAGTATGAGCTCGTAGGTGACAAACAACTCGTCAATGTCCCCATGGGTGCCTACAGCGAAACCACCACACTCACCTTCCACAACCTCTGTTCGGTGCTGAAAGTGCAACTCAGTAACCATACCGACGAGGAAGTCACCTTCGACCGTGTCGTTGTCCACGCAGAGAATAGCTACCTCAGCGGGTCTGCCATAGCCACCGTGAATGGTGATGCCAACGACGTCATCACCATGAATTCCGAAGGGGGCGATGTCAGCCATGATGTCACGCTCTTTGTTGAGGGTAGGCTACCTGTGCCTGCACGAGAGACGAGGGAGGTGTACATCGTCTGTCCACCATTTGACGACGACGAAGTCACCATCTCCATCCATACGCTCACACATTATGCCAGTATAACATATTCTGATGTCTCGCTTGGCAGCAACACCATCAACACCGTGGATCTGCCCTTTGAAGAGCTCGATGAAGAGTATGAAGGAAGCATTGGCGGCCGCTTCACCATCAACTCAAATGGAGACCAAATCTGTTTCTCCAAAGGCAACCTACAATGGTCTCCTTACGATTATCATTATACCATTGACGGCATGATGCCTGGCACCTGGCGTTTCGCCGAACATCAGTACGACTTCGTCGGTTCACCTTCTCAAGGCTCTGGATACTACAGCCAAGGTACTGTTGTAGGCAGCGACAATGCCTTCATCATCTACAATGACCTCGTCGAAGACCGATGGGAATCGACATACAACGTTTGGTTTGACCTCTTCGGTTGGGGTACGAGTGGATATTATCTGTGCTACCCTTGGCTTTATCATGATAATAGGGGCTCAACATTGATTGACCATGGAGAGGACTATCCCTATGATGATTATGGCTGGGACCGGGACATTGCCGGTACCTATTACGACTGGGGAGTATACAATGCCATCTCCAACGGCTTCGATTATCCCGGCATGTGGCGTACTCTAACAGTAGATGAGTGGGTGTACCTCATGCAGTATCGTCCTGATGCCGATCACAAACGCGCTACCAGTTACATTGCTCTGCCTAACGGGACTTTTGTGACTGGAATGGTACTTCTTCCTGACCGTTTTACGCTACCTGGCGGGTGCTCATTCGGATACGAGATTGGTTACTCGGCTTCCGATTGGGAGAAAATGGAAGCTGCGGGCGCAGTCTTCCTGCCGGCCGCTGGACTTCGTATGCCTGCTGAAGACGATGGTATTATTCTTGAAGGATTTGGGAGAGTACTTTGCTATTACACTTCGACGATTTATTCTACTTATTATTCGGATTATATTTCGAGGTCATGTATGGCGACATTCATGACGACGATGGAATCCCCATTAACACTTGAAAGCTATTATTTTAATGCTTCATTAGGTTGTTCTGTCCGTTTGGTACGGGATGTTGAATAATCATTTTTGCAGTTAAAAAATGGATAATTCATAGCTCTTTCAAGGGTCAAGGTTCAAGGTTCAAAGTTCAAAGTTAATTCGCTTCGCTCATTGACGGCTTTGCACTCCGGCCTCAAGAGTGAACTCTTGGGCACTCCGTTTTAGCCGTTCAAGGTTCAAGGTTGAGGCTCCCTTCGGTCGCCGACTGAGGACTAGGGACTGGGGACTGGGCGGGAGCCGTCGGTTGTCTGTTGTCCCATGGTTCAAGGGTCAAAGTTCAAAGTTGAGGCTCCCTGCGGTCGCGGTTCAAAGTTCAAGGTTCAAAGTCAGTTGTCAGTTGTCTGTTGTCTGTTGTCAGTTGTCTGTTGTCAGTTGTCGGTTGTCTCGAGGGCCTTGGGTGAAGGGAAAATCTTAATTCTTAAATCTTAATTCTTAAATCTTAATTCTTAATTATCCCCAAGCGGGTGGAATATTAAAAAAAAGTGGCTGAGCGAAAGCTCAGCCACTTCAAAATTTCCTCGCGGAGAGACAGGGATTCGAACCCTGGGACCCTCAAAAAGGGTCAACGGTTTTCGAGACCGCCCCGATCGACCACTCCGGCATCTCTCCTTTAGATGCTGAAAGTCAGCATGCTAAAAAATACATCAACTTTAAAATCGTGATGCAAAATTACAACTTTTTTTTCATATAGCAAAAAAAAGTTGTATCTTTGCATTTTGAAAATTATGATTGTGCAATCTATAAGATTAATATTATGAAGCGTTTTTTTAGCACGATAGTGCTGTTGGCCGCATGCTATGCGGCAGGTGCTCAGGCACCAGTGTACACAATGGATGTGCCGTTCAGCAATTTTGAGTCCTGGACGGAGTATAGCGGAGACACGCTGTCGCTGCTGGGCATGCCGATACCGTTGCGCGAGAGCTATACGGTACCTGAGGGATGGGCTGTGCCCGTATTGAGCGTGGATGAAACGTTGTCCTATTCGGGCCTGGATATCCCCATCGCTCTGGATCTGCCGCTGTCTAACCTATCGCGCGACACGATGCATGCACCGCAGGGCCATTCGGCTCTGATAGCAGAGACATTCACGCTGTCATCGCTGCTGACCCCAATGGCATACCAGCTGGCAGAGTCGTTCTTAGATACTTCGCTGACGCTGCAGGTGCTGCCTTCCATCGCGGCGACGGCCGAGATTGACTTGATGAAGCTGGTGCCGCTGATTGAACGCGTGCTGAACCAGCAGTCGGATATGGACTGGATGCTGTATATGCTGGATTCGGTGGACATCAACGACTATTTCCGCGGCGGTTTCCCACTGAACGGCTTCGAGCCGAAGATGCTGCACGGATACTACAAATATTATAATGCTAACCTAAGCACGACACCGGACAATGCCGCCGTGGTGGCCTTTGGCACACGATACGACACGATAGAGCATCGCCGTGTGCTGGTGGGAGCAGGTTCAAAGATGCTCTATGAGCTGTACGACACGGTGAATTACGAGCCGTTCCACATGGACTATACCTCACTGAACGACTATTTCCCCTCGGGCTATGAGTTTTCTGTGGCAGACACGATGGTGGTGATGGTGGTGTCGTCGGCAAGCGAGAAGTTCCGCACCGAGGGCTCGAAACTGTATATCGACAGCCTGTGGCTGGAGGAGATAGACGGTTCGTGCGGCAGGGTGTACAACGTGCGCAATGTGTCGCCGTACTACACCTCGGCGCGCATCGCCTGGAACAACACGGTGGTGCCCGACAGATGGGAGACTGAGTATGGCCTGAAGGGCTTCATACAAGGTCGCGGCACCCGTGCCACAGTGACAGACAGCGTGCTGGACATCAGCGGGCTACGTCCTGGTACCGAGTATGATTTCTATGTACGTTCGATGTGCGGCGACACGGCGAATAGCTCTTGGGGCTATGTGTGCTTCAGGACTGATTCGATACCGGAAGGGATATCTGATGTGGAACTTTCGCGCGTGAAGGTGATGCCGAACCCCTGCGACGGACGCTGCGTGGTGGATTTCGGCGGCTTGCAAGTGCAGCGTGTGCGCCTCTATGCCATGGATGGCAGGATGCTGCAGGATGTTGCCGCCCGAGGCTCGCAGATGGAATTCTCGCTGCCGCAGAAGGGAGTGTATGTCGTGGAGATGCTCTGCGTGGACGGTAGAACGGCACGGAGCAAGGCAATCCGCAATTGAATTGATGAACTCGCCATAAAAAAGGGGGCCGTGAAACACGGCTCCCTTTCTTTTATCTGTTGCGCATAAAGTGCTATTGCTGTTCGTCGCGTTTGCGCTTGACTAGGAGCACCAAGGCGATAGCTTCGTAGAAGAGGTAGACGATGTAGCAGACGCAGAAGGCCAGGATGAAGGTCTTGGCTTCGGGGATGTGGGTGAAGGCCCAGAGGCAGAGGAGCACGAGATGCAAGAAGAGGGTGCCAACGGTGAGGCCGAGGAAGTTCTTGACGAAGGTGCGCGGATCCTTGTAGAAGCTCTTGACGACGACGTAGTGCTGCAGGCCGGTGACTATGGCGAAATAGAGAGGCAGGAAGGGCATGACGGGCTGGAAGTACCCATTGCCGAACCAGAGGGTGCAGAAAGCACCCAGGATGAGCACGATGGTGACGAGGATGAGGATAACGGTGTAACGCTTCACGGCATTAGATGTTGAAGTGGATGGTTTCCTTGGTGGTGAACTTCTCGCAGTAGTGGCAGCGGAGTTTGAGGTTCTCCTTGTCGACGACGTCGAACTTGGTGGGGACGGCTTCGGCGTTGGTGATGCACTTGGGGTTGGCGCAGCGGACGACATTGTCGATGTGGTCGGGGATGTCGCAGGTGAATTTCTCGATGACCTTGTAGTCCTCGATGGTGATGATGGTGACGTAGGGGGCGACGAGGGAGATCATGTTGATTTCGTCCTTGGAGAAATGCTTGTTCTTGATCTTGATGATGCCCTTGCGGCCCATCTTGCCGCTGGAGAGGTAGTTGCCGATGAGCACTTCGTCGGTGTAATGTTCAAGGCCGAGGAGGTGGATGACTTGGTAGATGACCTCGGTGGGGATATGGTCGATGACGGTGCCGTTCTCAATGGCGGAAACGACGAGTTCTTTTTTGTTTTCCATGGTGAAGTTTTTAAAAATTGAAAACTAAGTGACGATAACAATTATTTGGCACCGAGGATGGCAGCCATGAGAGCCTGACGGACGTAGACGCCGTTCTGCGCCTGGCGGAAGTAGTAGGCGTAGGGGGTGCTGTCGACGTCGGTGGTGATTTCGTTGACGCGTGGCAGTGGGTGGAGGATGCGCATGTTGGGCTTGCAGCCCTGCAGCATGTCGGCGGAGAGGATGCAGCTATCCTTGACGCGCTCGTACTCGAGGGGATCGGGGAAGCGCTCGCGCTGGACGCGGGTCATGTAGATGATGTCGGCAGTGGGTATGATGTCGCGGATGTCGGTGTATTGGTAGTATTTGAGGCCGGCTTCCTTGATGCTGACTTTGACTGACGAGGGGAGTTTGAGCTCGGTGGGGGAGACGAGGTGGAAGGTGGCGTTGAAGTTGCACATGGCTTGGACGAGGGAGTGGACAGTGCGGCCGTATTTGAGGTCGCCGACGAGGGCGATGTTGAGGTTCTCGAGGGTACCCTGGGTCTTGCGGATGGAGTAGAGGTCGAGCATGCACTGGGTGGGGTGCTGGTTGGCGCCGTCGCCGGCGTTGATGACAGGCACGGAGGCTACCTCAGAGGCATAGCGGGAAGAGCCTTCCTTGGGGTTGCGCATGACGATGAGGTCGGAGTAGCTGGAGACCATGACGATGGTGTCGTGGAGGGACTCGCCTTTCTGGACGCTGGTGCCGCCGGGGTCGCTGAAGCCGATGATGCGGGCTCCGAGCTGGTTGGCTGCGCTCTCGAAGCTGAGTCGGGTGCGCGTGGAGGGTTCAAAGAAAAGCGTGGCGACGACTTTGTCGCTCAGGATGCGCTGTTTTGGGTTTTGTTCGAACCCTTCGGCAATGTCCAGCACTTCGATGTACTCCTCTTTGGAGAAATCGGTGATGGAGATGAGGTTACGTCCTTTGAGTGTGCTCATATTGTTGGATATTTAAATGTTTATTGTTTTCGAATCAGGTTAGTGGCGGATGCGGTCGAGGCCGTCGATGGCGGGCTGGAAGGTGTGGTCGATTTGTAGCGCGGTGCGGAAGTCGTCGAGGGCACGCTTGTTGTCGCCCATGAGTTCGTAGGCGCAACCGCGGTTGGTCCACGCTTCGATGAAGTTGCTGTCGGCCTGGATGGCACGGGTGAGATATTCGACGGCGACTTCGAAATCGCCATAGGTGAACATCTGGATATAGCCGCGATTGTGCCAAGCATCCTTGTAGTCGGCATCGATGTCGAGGATTTGCTTATAGAGCTCCTCGGCTTTGTCCATCTGGTTGAGTTCCTGATAGAACATGGCCATGGAGTAGAGGATGTTTGGGTTCTTGGGGTCGAGACGGTGGGCGGTGCTGAGGTATTCGATGGCAAGGCCGTCGTGGTGGATAGAGTAGAGAACGCCGAGTTGTTCGAAGGCGGGTGCATAGTCGGGATATAGGTTGCAGATTTTGTTGAGGAGCGTGACGGCGGCACCGGTGTCGGGGTCGTTTTTCTCAAGGTATATGAAGCTCTTCATGAAGAGGGCAGTGCGGTTGTTGGGGTCTTTGGCGGTGACAGAACTGAGTTCTTGCATGGCGCGGTCGAAGTCTTTGCTGTAGTAGGATACCTCGCCGTATTTGAGGTGTGCCTCCTGGTTGTCGGGGTCAAGTTCTAGAACGCGCTGTAGAGAGCGGCGGCTGTCGTCGGGGGAGCCGTTGGCAAAATAGGCATCGGAGAGGAGGAGGTGGTATTTGACTTTTTTGCCGTCGAGGGCGATGGCGCGGGAAAGGTCGGCGATGGCCTCGTTGACGCGGCCGAGATCCATGAAGATTTTAGCGCGGTCGTAGTATAGGTTGTCGTCCTTAGGGTGCTTGTGTATTTTGACATTCAAGACTTTGAGAATGTCTTCTGGGGTCATGTCGGAAGTGCTGTTTTTGTGTCCGCAGCCGATGGTGGCGGCAAGGACTGAAAGAATCAGGGTTAGGAGTATGAGCCTTTTTTTCATTAGAAAAAATAACGCGGGAAATATTAATTTATTATTTTTTGGAAATTATTTTTTTTGTCTAGGTAGGACTCGGTGGTACTAGGTGAGACTAAGGGACTATGTTGGGCTGGAAACGCTGAGGATTTTGCGTAGGGATTCAAGGGTTTTGGGGAGGGTGTCGGTGTGGAGGACGGAGAGCGATTGCTGTTCGGTGATGGGGAGACTGCGGCGGACGAGACACCAATATTCTTTGATTTTGTGCATCTTGCTGATATCGGAGGCGGGCTGGTCGAGAATGGCGTCGGTGAGGGTGTTGATGAATTGCAGGGCGGTGGGGTAATCGGAGAGGGAGATCGTGGGGGTGGGATTGGATGCAAAGCGGGGGTCGGCATCAGTCTTGATCTTGAGTGGAAGCAAGGGGTCGTAAAGGATGCCGCGACCAATCATGAAGTCCTGTATTTGTGGGAATCGGGCACGAAGGCGGCGATAGTCGGCGAGGGTGCAGAGGTCGCCGTTGTATATGACTGGGTGGTTGAGGAGGCCGAGAGCCCGCTGGAAGGTGTCGAGGTCGACTTGTCCGCCATATTGCTGGCGTCCAGTGCGGGGGTGGATGGTAACGTTGGCCAGGGGATAGTCGTTGAGGATGGGGATGATGGAGAAGATTTCGTCTGGACTTTGGAGACCGAGGCGCATCTTGACGCTCAGTCGGGGATGGAGGCGAGGGACGACGTAGTCGAGCAGTTGCTTAATCTCGTCGGGGTGGGGGAGAATGCCGCTGCCGCGGTGCTTGGCAGTAACACGGCGCATGGGGCAGCCGATGTTCCAGTTGACCTCGGCGTAGCCGACTTCGTGCAGGCGGTTGGCCAGCTCGACGAACTCGACGGGTTCCTTGCCGAGAATCTGGGGGATGACGGGCAGCGAGTCGCGGTTGAGGTCGGGGAGGACGTCGTCAATCTTTTTCCAAGCGTCAGCGAGGTTGCCGTGCGTGAGGGAGAGGAAAGGGGAGATGGCGCAGTCGACGGCGCCGGGGTAGCAGCGATGGTAGACGCGCCGGAAGAGCAGTTCGGTGAGGCCTTGCATGGGGGCTAGGATGAGCACGGCGGGAGGAGATTGGCAGGTTAAGACTCAGATTCTTGAGCGCGTTGTTCGCGGAGGTTGTGGACGTAGTTGGTGAGGGAGGTGGTGAGCTTGTTGCCGATATTGTAGGTGGGTTTGTAAAGGACGCTTTCGGACTTTGCCTTGGGGGTGATGAGTTTCTCGTGGCTGTCTACCAAGAGGATGAAGTTGAGCAAGACGCTGAGGACACAGAGGCATTTGACCATGCCCACAGCGGCGCCGAGAATCTTGTTGAGCGCGTTGACTTTGACGAGTTTGACGATGCCTTCGATGAGGCGGCCGAGGAAGTGTGCACCGACGACGGCGGCCATGAAGGTGATGAAGAAGGCGATGAGCACAGTGCCGTCGCCTTTGAGGCCGATGACGTCGGCGACCCAAGTGGAGAGGTGCACGGCGGCCCAACAGCCGATGATGATGCCGGCAAGGGCGGCGAGTTCGTAGATGAGCCCGCGTTTCCATCCTTTGAAGATGAAGATGCAGAGCGGGATGGCCAGGATAATATCGAGGAAGTTCATGATGCTATATTTTTAAATGTTTCAGACTATTATCGTTTTGCATGATAAAACAAGGACGACCCAAAGGAAGGGTCGTCCCAGTTCAAATACATCTTTGAATAAGTAAGCACGTCAATAATAACGCATAAAATCTCATTTTGTTTCATCGGATATGAAATATTTTTTCTGTTGTCGCTTTGATATCAGATTGTCAATGTATTGCATGATGAAAAAAACGAGTGTTCCGATGAGCAGGCCGAGGAGGGCGCCGCAGATGACGTCGCCGGGGTAGTGCTTTCCGAGGTAGGGGCGTGAGTAGCCGACAATGCAAGCCCAAAGGAAAAGGAGGATGGCCGGCAGGTGGGATTTGCGGCGATAGCGGAGGGCGAAAAACATGGCGAGGGCGAAGACGTTGGCGGCGTGAGAGGAGACAAAGCCGTAGAGACCTCCGCAGGAGGTGCGGAACATTCGGACGCCTTCGAGTGCGTGACAGGGACGCAGGCGGCAGAAGACATCCTTGAAGCAGAGCACCGAGATGCGGTCGGAGAGGAGGAAGCAGAGGATGATGCCGAGGAGGACGAGGTAGCAGCGCTTAGGTTCGTAGCGCAGCGTGAAGAAGCAGAATGCGGCGACGAGGACGATGGCCCACGACCAATGCTGGCTGGCAATCCAGAGCAGCCAGTCGGCAGCGGTGCAGTGGTGCTGGTTGATCCACCAGAAAAGCTGAGTGTCGAGGTCGAGCATAGGGTGCTAGCAGTTGTCGGAGGCGGTGAGTTTTTGGAAGATAAGGTCTTTGAGTTGCTGGATGTTGAGGCCGGTGACGGCAGAGATGAAGAGCGTGTCGACATCCTTGGGCAGGTGGGCTTGGAGTTGCTGCATCATGGTGTCGTCGATAATGTCGCACTTGGTGACGGCGAGGATGCGCTGCTTGTCGAGCAGTTCGGGGTTGTAGCGGCGGAGTTCTTCGAGGAGCACTTGGTATTCGTGGAGGATGTCGAGCTGTTCGCAGCTGACCATGAAGAGGAGGATGCTGTTGCGCTCGATGTGGCGCAAGAAGCGGAGGCCGAGACCCTTGCCATCGCTGGCGCCTTCGATGATGCCTGGGATGTCGGCGATGCAGAACGACTTCTCGTCACGGTATTTGACGATGCCGAGATTGGGGACGAGGGTGGTGAAGGGGTAGTCGGCTATCTCGGGCTTGGCGGCGGATACCACGCTGAGGAAGGTGGACTTGCCGGCATTGGGGAATCCCACGAGGCCCACGTCGGCGAGGACTTTGAGTTCGATGATGATCCAGCGTTCTACGGCTGGTTCGCCGGGCTGAGCATAGCGGGGCGTCTGGTTGGTAGGCGATTTGAAGTGGTCGTTGCCCAGGCCGCCGCGGCCGCCGCGGGCGATGATGACCTCCTGACCGTCTTCGGTGACTTCGCCAAGCAGCTCGCCAGTTTCGGCATCGCGGCAGATGCAGCCGAGCGGTACGTCGAGGTATTGGTCGGCGCCGGTGCGACCGGTGCAGAGATTCTCGCCGCCGTGCTGGCCATCTTCGGCGAAGACGTGCTTGGTGTACTTGAGGTGCAGGAGCGTCCAGCGCTGACTGTTGCCGCGCAGGATGATGTGGCCGCCGCGGCCGCCGTCGCCGCCGTCGGGACCTGCTTTGGCATTGTATTTCACGCGGAGCAGGTGTGCGGATCCCGCGCCGCCCTTGCCTGAGCGGACGAAAATTTTGACGTAGTCAACGAAGTTTGATGTCATGTCGTATTGCTGGGGTTTTAGTATACTAGAAAGTTCTAGGAAATCTAGACTGGCTAGAAGTTCCTAGAACTTTTCCAGATAGGCATTGGCTATAGGCTTTCGATGGCGTTGGCGATGTCTTCGGAGATGCGTTTGATGTCGCCGAGGCCGTTGATTTTGATTTCTTTGCCTTGTTTGCCGTAGTATTCGGCAACGGGGAGGGTCTTGTTCTCGTATTCGACGAGGCGGTTTTTGATGGTTTCCTCGTTGTCGTCGCTGCGGCCGCTGACTTTGGCGCGTTCGAGCATGCGGCGGATGAGTTCTTCGCGGGGGACGTCGAGGCGGACCATGCAGGTGAGGCTGCGGCCGTGATTGGCGAGCATCTCGTCGAGCACCTTGGCCTGTTCCACGTTGCGGGGGAATCCGTCGAAGAGGATGCCCTTGGTGTCGCGAGCGATGGCGTTGTCGATCATCTCGATGACGATGTCGTTGCTGACGAGCTGTCCGGCATCCATGATGCTCTTGATGCGCTTGCCGAGTTCGGTTTGGTCGGCGATTTCTTTGCGGAGAAGGTCGCCAGTGGAGATGTGGGTGAGGCCGTATTTTTCGACGATGAAGTCGCTCTGAGTACCTTTGCCGGCACCGGGGGCGCCAAAGATGACGATATTTTTCATGATTGGAAGATTTGGAGGTTTGGAGACTTGGAGGTTAAGAGATTGGCAGGTTCAGGAAAATCGGATTTTCCGGAACCTGCCAGTCAGCAATCAACAATTATTCAACAGAGACAATAGTGAGGTTGAAGGTGATGGGGGTGTAGGGCATGATGTCCTTGCCGGCACCACGTCCGCCATAGGCGAGGGAGGAGGGGATGACGAGGGTGATCTCGGAGCCGGCGGGCTGGCCCATGATGCCTTCTTCCCAACCCTTGATCATGGGTTGTTCACCGACGACGTATTCAATGGGACCGTATTCGCGGCCTTCCTGGTATTTGTCGGCAGCTTTGGCATCGGCCTCGCGGCTGGTGTCGAAGAGGGTGCCATCGAGGAGGCGGCCAGTGTAGTCGACGGAGATTTTCTTGCCAGCGGCAACTTTGGCACCGGTGCCCTTCTTGGTGACGAGGACATAGAGGCTGTCGGCGGTGGGCTTGACGGTGATGTTGTTGTCGGCGATGTACTTGGCGATGGCGGCGGGCTCATCGGCTTTGCGCTGTTCCATCTCCTTGATGAAGTTGGCCTGTTCCTGAGCGAGGTCCTCTTTGGTCACGATGTCCATGAGGGAGACCTGATAGTAGAAGTACTGGCCTTTGCCCTGTTCGTAAGATTCGGGCATCTGGGGCATGAACTTGCTGATGGAGTCGGCAGGGATTTTGAAGACAGCCTTGTCGCCCTTGTGCATCATGAGGAGACCTTCCTGGATGTCGCCTTTGAAGATGCACTGCTCAGCCACCTGGAAGATACGGTCGGGGTTGCCGGCATTGGAGAAGATGGTGTCGTCCTCGAGGAGGAGGATGAGTTCACCAACGAGAAGGTCGCCAACCTGGGGCTGTTCGCCAGACTTGTTGATTTCTTCGAAACGATAGAGAACACCGTTTTCACCAGTTTTGAATTTTTTGGAATTGCAAGCCGTCATGAGGACTGCGCAAGTGAGAGCCATAGTGGCTACCAATAAAACTTTTTTCATTGTAAAATTTGTTATTTATTATTATTTGTTATTTATTTGCGTGGGTTATAATTTAGAAATGTTTTCTATTATATAAATAACTACCGTTCGTGAGGGGACCCGGTCGCCGTCTCCCGTGACGCCGTAGGCGGCATTGGAGGGAGCGATGAGGCGAGCCTTGCTGCCGTAGCGCAGCTGCTGGAGGAGTTCGTCCAGGGCAACGGTGACCTGCCGGCGTCCCACGACGAGCGTGTCGACCTGGTGGGTGTAGAAGGGCGAACCGTCGAGGGCCTCGAGGCGGTAGGTGACAACGACGTTGTCGTCGGTGCAGATGGGAGCGCCGTTGCCTTCGGCAGTCTGGCAGTAGCACGCGCTGCATGGGAGCTGGCGCATCTGCCATCCATGACGGTCGATGTAGCTCTGTATCTGCGTGTTCTCAGACTGGATGACGACGCGGTTGGCATTGACCATGTTCTCTTTGACCAAGGCAACCTTATCGGGACCGGTCTCGATGACGGGGGTGCGGTCTTTGCATGACGCTGTGAGGAGCGCCAGCAGAAGGATGAGGAGATAATGGCAATGTTTCATGGTCGTGTCAGGCAAGCAGGGAGGGTTGTGTGAAACTGATGCCGAGGAGCTGCTTGACCCAGAGGAGGGTTTCCTCAAGGGGCTTTTCGACGGTGGCACCGGCGGCCTTGGTGTGCCCTCCGCCGCCAAGCTGGCTGGCGATGAGACGCACGTCGGTGTCGTATTTGGCTCGGAGCGATACTTTTGTGCGCGACGGTTCTTCGCGGAGCAGGGCGCCTACTTCTATTTCTTCCATCATCAAGGTGTAGTTGACGAGGCCCTCCATGTCTTCGCCGCTGACGCGGTATTTGCGCTGGTCTTCGAGCGAAAAGTAGAAGATGGCCGTTTTCTGACCCTTGAAGATGAGGAGGCGTTCGGCGATGGCGAAGCCGTAGAAACGCATTCGGTCGAAAGTGAAGGTGTTGACGATGCGGTTTTGGACGTCGGCGGGGTTGATGTCGTAGTCGACGAGGAAAGCGGCGGCCTCCCAGCAGCTGGGCTGGTCGCAGCTGAAGGCAAAACCGCCGGTGTCGGTGCGCAGGCCGGTGTAGAGGCATCGCGCCACCTCGGAATCCATGTGCTTGGTCTTCCACAAAGCTTGGGAGAGCCATACCACCAGCTCGCAGGCGCTGGAGATGTCGGGGTCGGAAAAGACGAGGTCGAAATGCTCTTCGGCGGGATCGTGGTGATGGTCGATGAGCACCTTGAAAGCGGAAGCCTTCACGATGTCGTCTTGGAGGAAATCGGTGCGGCTAGGCGTATTGAGGTCGACGCAGATGAGCAAGTCGGCCTGTGCGATGGCCTCATCGCAGAGCTCGCGTTGGCTTTCGCCGGAAAGGATGTCGGAAGCGTGGGGGAGCCAGAGGAAAGTATGGGGGCAACCATTGGGGAGGATAGGGGAGATGGAGGCTGCATTGGTGGCGGCCTTGCGCAGCTGCAGCGTGATGCCTAGCAGGCTGCCGCAGGCGTCGCCATCGGCATTAGTATGGGATATGATGGCAATATGGCGCGCTTTGCCCACTTTCTGGCGAAACGTCGCTAGTGAATGATTGTCAAATCCTTTCGTGTACATACTATATCAAAATAGCCTTTATTACAAAATGCAAAAATACTATTTTTTTATGGATTAGCGTTTTTTTTTGTGCTGATTTTGAAAAAAGTTGTATTTTTGCAAAAAAAATGAAAGAGAATTAATCCGCAAGAATATTAATTTAGAATACTGACACTATGAGAAAAACATTATTTCTTTTGTCAATGGTCATCCTGATCATGGCAGGCTGCAAGAAGCAGCAACCCGCTTCCGAAGACCTTATCGGCAAACCCGAGGTGACGGTCGACAACGGTCGATTCACGCCCGAAATCATGTGGAAACTTGGTAAGATGGGCGAATTTGCCGTCAGCCCCGACGGCACTAAGATAGTCTACGCCAACACCTACTACGACATCGAGCAGAACAAGGGCAATGCCGAGCTCTACTTGCTGGAAGTGGGCAAAGCTGAGCAGACCATGCGCCTTACCAACACCGCGCAGAGCGAATTCAACCCCGTGTGGCTGGATGCCAACACCATTGCCTTCGCCCGCGGCAACGACATCGTATCCATGAATTTGGAGACCAGAGCCGAGAAGGTGATGGCCACCATCGAGTCGGGCTTGGAAGGATTCAAGGTGTCGCCCGACGGCAACCAGGTCGTCTATATCAGCGACGTTCCTGTCAAGCGTCCCGAGAATCTTGAGAAGCTCTATGCCGGACTGGACCAGACCACCGGCCGCATCAACGAGGACCTCATGTACCGCCACTGGGACAGCTGGGTTGATGAGTACCCCCACATCTATCTCGCCCATATCCAGGATGGCGCCATCGATGTGTCCAATTCGGTGGATATCCTCAACAACGAGCCTTTCGAGTGCCCCATGCGCCCCTGGGGCGGCGTGGAGCAGTACAACTTCTCCAACGACGGCACCCGCATCGCCTATACCTGCCGCAAGAAGACCGGCAAGGACTATTCGCTCAGCACCAACAGCGACATCTATGTCTACACCATCGTCTCTGGCGAGACGGTCAACATCAGCGAAGGCATCATGGGCTACGACCAGAACCCCGTCTTCAGCCACGACGGCAAGAAGATTGCCTGGGAGAGCATGGAGCGCGACGGCTATGAGAGCGACAAGCTGCGCCTGATGGTCTATGACTTCGCCACCGGCGAGAAGACCGACTACACCGCCGACTTTGACTACGGCGTCAGCGGCATCTGCTGGAGCGACGACGACAGCCAGCTGGCAGCCGTGGTGATGTATCGCGGCATGAACGAAATCTTTGCCTTCGACGTCAACACCAAGGCCGTCCGCCAAGTGACCCACGACTATCACGATATCAACGGCTTCAGTCTCATGGGAAACGACATCTATGCCAACGAGGTGAGCATCCAGCACCCCGCCGAAATCTTCCACTACACCCTTGCCGACACCATGCAGAAAGGACAGCAGGTCACCGCCATCAATAGCGAGGTGCTCAGCCAGGTGCGCATGGGCAAGACCGAAGAACACTGGATCAAGACCACCGACGGCAAGGAGATGCTGGTGTGGCTGATCTATCCCTACGACTACGACAGCACGCAGACCTATCCCGCCCTCCTCTTCTGCGAAGGCGGTCCCCAAAGCATGGTCAGCCAGTTTTGGAGCACCCGCTGGAACTTTGAGGTGATGAGCGGCGCCGGCTATTTCGTCATCGCCCCCAACCGTCGCGGATGCCCCGGCTTCGGTACCGCCTGGTGCGAGGAAATCAGCGGCGACTATGGCGGACTCTGCATGAAGGACTACATGGCCGCTACCGACTATTTCGCCCAAAACATGCCTCAAATCGACGCTGAGCGCATCGGTGCCTGCGGAGCTTCTTTCGGTGCCTACAGCATCTATTGGCTCGCCGGCCACAACGAGAACCACCGCTTCAAGGCCTTCCTTGCCCACAACGGCATGTTCAACTTCCAGCAGCAGTGCCTCGAGACCGAGGAATACTGGTTCACCAACTGGGACCTCGGCGGACCCTACTGGGAAAAGAACGTCAAGACTGCCCACTCCTACGCCAATTCGCCCCATCTGTTCGTGGACAAGTGGAACACACCCATCTGCGTGGTGCATAGCGAGTTCGACTTCCGCATCGTGGCCTCTCAGGGCATGGCAGCCTACAATGCCGCCAAGCTGCGCGGATTGGATGCCCGCTACCTCTATTTCCCAGACGAGACCCATTGGGTGCTGCGTCCGCAGAACAGTCTCCTGTGGCATCGCAACTTCATCGACTGGTTCGACAAGTACTTGAAAAAGTAGCCGTTGCATAGGTTACGAGAGAAGAGCGATGAGATAATCCAAATGTTGATTGCCCATCGATCCCTCGTCGATTCCTCGTCCTTCCTTCGCTCGTTTTCCAATCGTTTTCCAATCCTTATCCAATCGTTATCCAATCCAGCATTGGATAACGATTGGAAAACGTTCGGAAAACGATTGGAAAACGATAAAGGGAACAAGAGGCTAGGAACTGCCGAATTGGAATGGGGAGAAGCCCGAAAGCGTAGGATCCAATATCCTTTCGCGGGCTCGGAGCCGAAGGCTTGGAAGATTGCGGCAACGGGAAAAATGGACTTTTTTCGCAAAAAAAATTGCTAATCCAAAAATTATTCGTATTTTTGCGTGACAAAATATTGTACGAAAAATAATTTCAATAGATACGCATGAAACGTTTTTTTATTGCATTACTTGCTTGCACACTGATATTTAGCTATTGCGACGTTCAGGCACAGAGCAAAACTAAGAGTACTTCGAAAACCTCGAAAAATAAGAAGTCTACTAAGAAAAAAGGCAAAAAAGGCAAAGCTGAAGAGAACACCATCCAGCTCACCGAGCTGCCTTATAACAGCAACGACTGCATCTTCGCCGTCGACCTCGCCGTCGACCAGACCTTTGGCCCCACTGTTGCCCCCCAGGGCGCAGGCCGCGTGATGGAGGTGATGGCAGACCGCCGTCATCCCAACCTTCCCGAGTTTGAGCACAATGTGGTGTGGTATAAGTTCACCGTTCCCTATAACGGCAAGCTCGACATCGCTGTCACCCAGCAGAACGTGCTTGACGACTACGACATGCTCGTGTATAAGTACACCGACGTCTATTTCAGCAACCACATCCAGAGCAACAAGGTGCTCCCCGTGGCCGTGAACATGTCTGCTGTCGACAGCACGCTGGCCAAGAAGAAAAATAAGAAGATTGTCCCCGAGACCACTGGCGACACAAAGGCCGACCTCAAGGCCAAGCAGGAGGCTGCCACCAAGAACCGCCTCGAGAATGAGAAGCAGGCCGCCATGGGTACCATCGGCATGTACCACGAGGCTGAGGACATCATGCTCACCAAGCAGTCCACCAAACGCCACATCCGCTCTATCGACGTGCGCAAGGGCGAGGTCTACTACATCTTTCTCGACAATGCCACCGTCAACGGCCAAGGCCATAGCATCAAAGTATCCATCCACGTGGATGCCTTCGAGGTCCCCGTTTCGTTCTACGATCCCAAGGCTAAGAAGAACGTCGACGTCAACCTCACCATCCTTGAGAAAAACACCAACAACCGCGTCATCGTCCAGAACGAGCATTTCCGTGGCGGCCGTGTGAAATTCGTCCCCGGCTTCAACTACACGCTCTACGCAAAGCGCGAAGGCTATTTCTCGATTTTCTATGACTTCAATGCCGACCGTTTCAAGGATGACACGCTCCTGCGCATGAAGATGAATCGCGCCGAGCGCGGCACCGTGTATCCCATCTCGGACATCTATTTCGAGGACGAATATGTGCTGATGCACGAGTCCGACTCGTTGCTGATGAATTTTGTGCAGATGTTCAAGAACCATCCCGATGTCACCTTCACCATCAAGGGTTGGGTGCAGACCTATGGCGTGGATCCCGAACATGACCAGTTGGTGTCGCTCGAACGGGCCAAATCGGTCAAGGAGTTCTTCGTCAAGAATGGCATTCCCGAAGCCAATATCAAGACCTCGGGCATGACTCCCACCGACATCAAGCGCGCCGCCACTGCCGCCTTCGACAACAAGAAGGTCGACAAGGACCAAGAGTTTGTCAAGATTCAGCTCATCATCACCGGCGTGGGCAGCAAGGAGAATCCTTGATTCCCATTCCCTTGAACTGTAACAATATGCATGAGAGCCCCAGGAATGGGGCTCTCATCTTGTCTATGGGTGCCGTTGCCTAGTTTGAATGCCTGATTGGAACCTTGCTCGAAATTGACTGCAAATCACCTCGGAAAGTCCATTTTGAGCCCCAAATGGAACGGTTTTCATGATAGGGGCCATCGAAATTATTGCATAGCGATAATGCTGTATCCATGGATTGTATTGAATCCTGGCCATCTTTTTTTGAATCAAAAATCCATTATTTGAAAAAAAAGTCGTATCTTTGCAAATTCTAATTTGATAATTCAATAATATAAATTTATAAATAAAATCTATTTAGAGAAGATGACGAAATACGTTTACACGTTCGGAGGCAAAACTGCCGAAGGAAAAGCCGACATGAAGAATTTGCTTGGTGGCAAAGGTGCCAATCTTGCTGAAATGTGCTTGCTGGGACTCCCTGTTCCCGCTGGTCTGACCATCACTACCGAGTGCTGCACCGCTTATTACGCCAACAACTGCCAACTCCCTGCTGGCTTGATGGAAGATGTTTGGAAAGGTATGTCCAATGTTGAGAAACTCATGGGCATGAAATACGACGATGCAGAGAATCCCCTGCTCATCAGCTGCCGCTCTGGCGCCCGCAGCTCCATGCCCGGCATGATGGACACCGTCCTCAACATCGGTCTTTCTTCCAAGACTATCCCCGGTATGCTCAAGCGTACCAACAACCCCCGCTTTGTGTATGATTCCTATCGCCGTCTCATCATGATGTACGCCGACGTCGTCATGGAAAAGAGCGAAGGCATTGAGCCCGCCGACGGCAAAGGCATCCGCAAGCAGCTCGACGACATGCTCGACGAGTACAAGGCTGCCCACGGCTACAAGAGCGACACCGACCTCAACGCCGACGACCTCAAGGGTTTGGCTGAGGCTTTCAAGGTGCGCGTGAAAGAGGTGCTCGGCAGCGAGTTCCCCGATGATGCCCGCGCCCAGCTCGAAGGCGGCATCAAGGCTGTCTTCAAGTCCTGGAACGGCAAGAAGGCTGTCAGCTACCGCAAGATTGAAGGCATTCCCGACGATTGGGGCACTGCCGTCAACGTCCAGGCCATGGTCTTTGGCAACATGGGCGACAACAGCGCCACCGGCGTTGCCTTCACCCGCAACCCCGCCACTGGCGACAACCAGTTCTATGGCGAATGGCTCGTCAACGCACAGGGCGAAGATGTCGTCGCCGGCATCCGCACCCCCAACCCCCTCAACAACGATACCAAGAACGAGCAGAACAAGCACATGCCCTCCCTGCAGGACCTCATGCCTGAGACCTACAAGGAACTCTGCGACATCCGTGCCACGTTGGAGAAGAACTTCCACGACATGCTCGACATCGAGTTCACCATCCAGGATGGCAAGCTCTATATGCTGCAGTGCCGCGTGGGCAAGCGCACCGGCGTCGCAGCCCTCACCATGGCTACCGACATGCTGAAAGAAGGCCTCATCGATGAGAGCGAAGTGGTCATGCGCATCAGCCCCGCACAGCTCGACGAGCTGCTGCACCCCATCCTCGACGCTTCTGACGAGAAGAAGCACGAGGTTATCGCCAAAGGCCTGCCCGCAGGTCCCGGCGGTGCCGTAGGCGTCATCGCCCTCTCCAGCGAGAAGGCCAAGGAATATCGCGCTGCCAAGGTTAAGAACATCTTGGTTCGCGAAGAGACCAACCCCGAAGATGTCGAGGGCATGCGCGCAGCCGACGGCATCCTCACTGCCCGTGGCGGCATGACCTCCCACGCTGCCCTCGTGGCCCGTGGCTGGGGCAAGTGCTGCATCGTGGGCTGCGAAGCCGTGAAGATTGACTTTGAAAAAGGCCTCGTCACCATCAACGGCCATCAGTTCAAGGAAGGCGACCTCCTCTCCCTCAATGGTTCCAAGGGCTATGTCTATGCCGAAGAGGTGAAGATGATCAACGCCACCGAGAATCCCCTCTTCCAGCAGTTCATGCAGCTGGTTGACAAGTTCCGCACCATGGGTGTCCGCACCAATGCCGACAACCCCGCCGACGCACTCCGTGCCGTCAGCTTCGGTGCCGAAGGCATCGGCCTGTTCCGCATCGAGCACATGTTCTATGGCGAGAATAGCGAGAAGCCCCTCGAGAAGCTCCGCAACATGATCCTCAGCGACACCCGCGAAGAGCGCATCGCCGCCCTCGCCGAGCTTGAACCCTACATCAAGGAGAGCGCCAAGGGCACCCTCAAGGTGATGGATGGCAAACCCCTTACCTTCCGCCTCATGGATCCTCCCCTGCACGAGTTCGTCCCCCAGACCGAGGACAAGCAGCGTGTCGTCGCCAAAGAACGCGGCATCAGCTTTGAGGAAATCAAGCGCCGTATCGACGCCCTCCACGAGGTCAATCCCATGATGGGCCTCCGCGGCGTTCGCCTGGGCATCATCTATCCCGAAATCACCGAGACCCAGTTCCGCGCCCTCTTCAGCGCCACTGCCGAACTGATGAAGGAAGGCCACGATCCTCACCTCGAGATCATGGTTCCCCTCACCATCAATGTTGCCGAGCTCAAGCACCAGAAAGCCATCGCCACCCGCGTCAAGGCCGAGGTCGAAGCTAAATACGGCGTCACCATCAGCTACATGTACGGCACCATGATTGAGATTCCCCGCGCCACCCTCGTGGCCGACAAGATTGCCGAAGTGGCCGAGTTCTTCAGCTTCGGTACCAACGACCTCACCCAGATGACTCTCGGCTTCAGCCGCGACGACGTCAACGCCATCGTGAGCGAGTATGTCGACGAGAAGATCATCCCCGCCGACCCGTTCAACACCCTCGACCAGGAAGGCGTAGGCCAGCTCGTCCAGTTGGGCGTCAACCGCGGTCGTGGCACCAACGCCAAGCTGAAATGCGGCGTTTGCGGCGAACACGGCGGCGACCCCGCCTCTGTTGAGTTCTTCTATCACGCTGGTCTCAACTATGTCAGCTGCTCACCCTTCCGCGTCCCCGTTGCCCGCCTTGCCGCCGCACAGGCCGCCATCACCGACAGCCGCAAAAAACAGAAATAATTGCTATCACTGACACGCAAGAGGTTCTAGGCTTTTATTCTAGGGCCTCTTGATGTGTTACATGGATACATCAATAATTAAACTACAATCATATGAACGAAAATATCATCAAAGCACTCGAGAGCTACGGCATCACTGGTGTCAAGAAGGTCTACTATAACCCATCCTACGAGGATCTGTTCAAGTTTGAGATGGATCCCAGCCTCACGGGCTACGACAAGGGCCAGCTCACCGAACTCGACGCCATCAACGTCATGACCGGCATCTACACGGGTCGTTCGCCCAAAGACAAATACATTGTCATGGACGAGAATTCCAAGAACACCGTGTGGTGGACCACTCCGGAATATAAGAACGACAACCACCCCATGAGCGAAGCCGTGTGGGCACAGATGAAGGACCTCGCCAAGAACGAACTCTGCAATAAGGAACTCTTCGTGGTCGATGCTTTCTGCGGCGCCAACAAGGACACCCGCATGAGCGTCCGCTTCATCATGGAAGTGGCTTGGCAGGCTCACTTTGTCCGCAACATGTTCATCAAGCCCACCGAGGAAGAACTCAAGGAGTTTAAGCCCAACTTCACTGTCTATACTGCCAGCAAGGCCAAGGTGGACAACTATAAGGAGCTCGGCCTCAACAGCGAGACCTGCGTTGCCTTCAATGTCAGCAGCCGCGAGCAGGTCATCATCAACACCTGGTACGGCGGCGAGATGAAGAAGGGCATGTTCAGCATGATGAACTACTACCTTCCCCTCCAGGGCATCGCTGCCATGCATTGCTCCGCCAACACCGACATGCAGGGCCAGAACACCGCCATCTTCTTCGGCCTTAGCGGCACTGGCAAAACCACCCTCAGCACCGACCCCAAACGCCTACTCATCGGCGACGACGAGCACGGCTGGGACGACGAGGGCGTCTTCAACTTTGAAGGCGGTTGCTATGCCAAGGTCATCAACCTTGACAAGGATAGCGAGCCTGACATCTACAATGCCATCCGCCGCAACGCACTCCTTGAGAATGTGACGGTTGACGATAAGGGCAAGATCGACTTTGCCGACAAGAGCGTCACCGAGAACACCCGCGTCAGCTATCCCATCGATCATATTGAGAAGATTGTGCGTCCTATCTCCGCAGCTCCCGCTGCCAAGAATGTCATCTTCCTCAGCGCCGACGCTTTTGGCGTGCTTCCCCCTGTCAGCATCCTCACTCCCGAACAGTGCAAGTACTATTTCCTCAGCGGTTTCACCGCCAAGCTGGCTGGCACCGAGCGCGGCATCACCGAGCCTACTCCCACCTTCAGCGCCTGCTTCGGCCAGGCCTTCCTCGAGCTGCATCCTACCAAATATGCCGAGGAACTGGTGAAGCGCATGGAAAAGAGCGGTGCTAAGGCCTATCTGGTCAACACCGGCTGGAATGGCACTGGCAAGCGCATCAGCATCAAGGACACCCGTGGAATCATCGACGCCATCCTTGACGGTTCCATTGAGAAGGCTCCCACCAAGAAGATTCCCTATTTCGATTTCGAGGTGCCTACCGCATTGCCCGGCGTCGATCCCAAGATTCTCGACCCCCGCGACACTTACGGCTGCCCCTGCGAATGGGAAGGCAAAGCCAAAGACCTCGCCTCTCGCTTTATCAAGAACTTCGACAAGTTCACCTACAACGAAGCCGGCAAGGCACTTGTCTCTGCAGGACCTAAACTGTGATTGATTAGTATTTGAAGTTAATGGGGTTTTGAGTCGGTTAAGCCAAATGGCCATTTTCCATCAAGACTTCATTAACTTCAATTCTATAACCCTACCTTCAAATTTTCAACCCTTCAAACCTCCCAATCTTAATACAAATGAAAAAGTTCATCTTCACCATTCTGGCCATTGCCGCTCTTGCAGGTGGCGCCAACGCGCAGACCAAAAAGATCACCCTCGAGGACATCTGGTCACGCGCCACATTCCGTCCCAGCGGCATCTCATCCATCCGCTCCATGCAAGATGGCGAGCATTACTGCGTACTTACCCGCAGCGGTATTGAGAAATACAGCTACAAAACGGGCGAGAAGGTCGACGTGGTCTGCGCCTTCAAAGATCCTATGCGCAAGAGTGTCAAGCCGATGCCTCCAATTGATTCGTACGAGTTTTCGCAGGACGAGCAGAAGATCCTTCTCAGCGCTGAGTTTGAACCTATCTATCGTCACAGCGGTGTCAGCACCTATTATATATATAATGTGGCCGACGGCAGCATGCAGTGCATCACCCAGGAAGGAAAGCAACGCCTAACAACATTCTCGCCTGATGGTAAGATGGTGGCTTTCGTACGCGACAACAACCTCTACGTCATGGCTCTCAACAGCCTCAAAGAAACCCAGGTGACTTTCGATGGAAAGTTCAACGAAATCATCAATGGTACCACCGACTGGGTCTATGAAGAGGAGTTCGCCATCACCCAGGGTTTCTATTGGTCGCCCGATAGCAAGAAAATTGCCTTTTACCGTTTTGACGAGAGCAAGGTCAAGCAATACACCATGCAGATGTGGGGTGAGCTCTATCCTGAAAACTACACGTACAAGTACCCCAAGGCTGGTGAGGACAATAGCGTTGTCGATGTCTTGGTCTATGACCTCGAAACATCCAAGACCCGCAAATTAGATATTGGCAGTCAGAACGACCAATATATGCCTCGTATCCAATGGACATGCGATCCCAACATTCTAGCCCTCATGCGAATGAACCGTCTGCAGGACAAGATGGAGCTGCTCCTTGCTGATGTGCGCACTGGCGACATCACCCCCCTCTATACCGAGGAGGACGAAGCCTATGTTGAGGTTCCTGACACATGGGTTTTCCTCAAGGACGGCAAGAATTGGATTCTCACTTCAGAGCGCGACGGCTACAACCACATCTATATGTATGACCTCCAAGGCAAGCTAGTGCGTCAGATCACCAGCGGTGCCTACGATGTGGTTTCCGTCTGCTCCATTGATGAGAAGAACGGCCTCATCTACTATCTTTCGCATGAGACATCGCCTCTCAACAAGGAACTCTACTGCATCGATTTCAAGGGCAAGAAAAAGACTCGACTCAGCGACAGAAATGGTTGGTACAGCGCAAGTTTCAGCGCTAATAGCAAATACTACATCAGTACCTTTACCGATGCCAACACGCCTCCCATCTATACTCTCCACGCAAGCAATGGCAAGTTGCTCAAGACCCTTGAGGACAATGCCTCCCTGCAGCGCCGCATGGCAGAGTATGGTGTCGGCCACAAGACTTTCGGCACCTTGACCACCACGCTTGGGTCTGAACTCAACTACTACCTCATCCTGCCTCCCGACTTTGACAGCACAAAGCAGTACCCTCTCTTCTTCTATGTCTACGGAGGACCTGGTAACCAGCAGGTTACCAATAGCTATGGCTATAGCGACTACTATTGGTTCCACATGCTGGCCCAGAACGGCTATGTTGTGGCCTGTTTCGACGGCCGCGGCACAGGTGGCCGTGGAGCCTATTTCAAGAAGATGACCTACAAGAATTTGGGCAAGATGGAATGCGAGGATGCCTGTGAGGCAGCCCGTTGGTTCGGCAAGAAGAGTTGGATTGACGAGAACCGCATAGGCATCTTTGGCTGGAGTTTCGGAGGCTATCTCTCCACGCTCTCCATCCTCAAAGGCCACGATGTCTTCAAGAGTGCCATCGCTGTCGCTCCTGTCATCACCTGGCGCTACTATGACAACATTTACACCGAGCGATTCCTCCAGCGTCCGCAGGACAATGCCCGTGGCTATGACGACAACTCGCCTCTCAATTTTGCCAACCTTCTTGAAGGCAACTACCTCCTCGTCCATGGCACAGGCGACGATAATGTCCACTTCCAAAACTCTGCTGACATGGTTTCGGCCCTTGAGGCGGCCGGTAAGCAGTTTGAGTTTCGTATTTACCCCAACAAAAACCATAGCATCTATGGCGGCAATACGCGTCTCAACCTCTATCAGTTGATGACTGATTTCATCTATCGCAAATTGTGATTATCAATCATTATTTGAATTGCATAGTTCATATAATCAATACGATAGTACCTTGCTAGGAACTCTTCGGGTAAAAAAAAATTATTAATCTAAAAAAAAGTCGTATCTTTGCACGATTTTATTATACACTTATGAAGAAGATTTTTATAGCTCTGACCCTGATTGCAGCAATGACGTTCACAGCCCAGGCGCAACTCCTCAATTTTGGATTCCGTGCTGGTACGGGTATGGCTGTCCATGTTGATGATATCGCAGCCAACAGCCCAATCTTGGCTGCCAACATTGGTGGTTTTGCCTCCTTCGGATTTACCAATTCCGAGTCTCTCTTGGCTGAGAATTTCTGGCTGCAGACCGGCATCAACATTATTCGTCGTGGTTCCAATTTCGAAGAAGTCCTCGACCAGATCTTTTCTATCCGTGAGGGATACTATAGCGCATGGTATGTCCAGGTGCCAGTCCTTGCCACTTTCCGTTATGAACTGCCCATCCGCCAGCCTGGCCATCGTGCCTTGCTCTCCCTTGGACCTGCTGTTAGTTATGGCCTCTTTGGCAGTTATTACGATCGTAAAGTGTCACGCGGCCTTCCTCAAGAGGATTGGAACTATGAGCATTACGGCAACGCCTTCGATGAACTTGATCGCCTTGATGTCAGTTTCCAGCTTGGAGTAGGATACGAATTTCAGGACCTCTCGGTTATGTTGCAGATGGACTATGGTTTCTTAGCTGTTCGCAAGGTAGATGATGCCCTCAATGATGGTGCTGATATCAACTCTTCGGTCAAGGTTGTTCCGCAAGGCAACAATTTCGCCCTCTTGCTCACTGTGGGCTATCAATTCCCCGTTAGATAATATCGTTTTTTATGATACATGTCCCTGGCAGTATTGCTGTCAGGGATTTTTTTTTTTTATTATTTGGTAAAAAAGTTGTATCTTTGCAAAAATATTTTTTGATAATTAATATATAATAATATGCGCAAATTATTCCTCCTTCTCGCTATGGCACTGCCCTTATTGGCAGCCGCTCAAACCACTGCCCCAATGGGTGTCTATGTGTCACAAAACCAAGGTACTATCGATTGGCCTACAGTTCACGATCAGAACGACCTTGAGTTCGTTTATGTGATGGCTACCACCGGTGCGACCATCCTTGATAGCCGTTGCGGCACCAATGTCGTGCAAGCTCAAAAAGCAGGTTTTCCCGTCGGTTGTGTGCATCGTTATGACCGTCACTACTCTGCTCAAGGCCAATTTGACAACTTCAAAAATTCCCTCAATGGTTACAAAATGACCTTGGCTCCTGCGGTTCTCGTCATTCCCGACAATCCTTACGACCTCAACATCAAACGCCTCGATATGCTGCTTCAGCTCATGGAACAGGAATATGGCACCAAGCCCCTCCTCATGGTTACCCAAGAGGCTTACCTCAAATATTTCAGTCTTGAGCGTTATGCCTCATATCATGTCATCATTGTGAGCAACAATCTTCAGTTCCCTGCCACCCGTTACAGTATCTGGCAATACACCGACAAGGAACAAGTAGAAGGCATCATGAGCTATGTCCCTGGCCTAAAACTCCATCCCACTTACAAGATTGCTAACCTCAAATAGTAATTCTCATGGTGTTGTTACGCAGGCTATTTGGTATCATTCTACTGATGTTTTTTGCTCTCACGGCATCGGCTCAGTGGACGCTTTCTGCCGACCTCAGTTATTCTAGCTCAAACTATAACTATACGAGAGGTTCAATTCCGGCATTCAATAGCGAGTTGCCAAAAGGGCACACTTTTGCCGTGTCTCCTCGCGTGGGTTATGTGCTGTCAGACATTTATGAGGCAGGTCTTCAGTTATCCTATGTCACTGATGACTACGAATACACTCATGGATACTATGTCGACGATAAGCGAGAGTGGCTCGTAGACGCCGTTACCGATAAGTCTTTTATAACCTTCGGCGCTTCAGCATATCTTCGTGCCACTTGCTGCCGTCATGGAGCCCTTTCTGCCTGCTTTGAATTTGTTGCCGGCTATGCCTTTGGGTATGGTGGCGACTATGTCACCTCCTATTCGGCATCCAATGGACGCGAGATCAATAGCCGCTACGATAAGCGTGGTTCTCAGTTTAGTTTCCAGGTGGTGCCTGTTCTCAACTACGCCTTCAACGCGCACATCAGCCTTGATGCCTATATCAACGCATTGTCGCTCTGTTACCTGCGCAATGCTACTACCACTTTCTGCAACGGTATCGACATGGATGGGTACGACATCCCAGACCCTCAGGTGTATGACAAGACCGTCACTTCACAGTTCGATCTCGGCCTCCATGCCCTCAACACCAGTTTGGTGACATTGGGCATTGGCTATCAATTCTAGTCAGTTTTGCAGCGTTTTTTTAACCGTTATACAAAATCCGCAATGAAAAACATTAAGCTTTTATTCTTGATATTTCTGGCACTGTTCCCGCTGGCTGTTGCCGCCCAAGATACTGCCATTTTCGTCAATGGATCCACTGTCAACGTCAATGGCCTTCTACATCCTTCGGGCGTCATACTTGACCATCCTACTACGACCACAAACTATTCCGACAATTTCGATGGACAGCTTGTCATCTCGGCCAATGTGGGTGATACCATCTATGTTTGGGGCACCTACAATACTGAGACAAACTATGACTACTTTTATGTCTATGATGGGAATGGCAGGACGGGCAACCAGATTGCCACATGCACTGGTTCTGGTTCATTGTCCCGTATTTATTCCACGACTGGCAGCCTCACAATCTATTTCCATACCGATGTAAGTGTGAACAGAACAGGTTTTGTGTTAAACTACGAGATTCATAGCAACCATTGCACCAATAGCATCAACTCATTGAGCGCTCGAAATATCGGCCCGCTATCGCTGATACTTCATTGGACGGCTGCCAATGTCACCCATGGTTTCTTAGTCCACTATGGCAGCATTGACACGGTTGTTTCCGATACCACCTTCCTTGTTGACAACCTCACTCCCAACACCCAATACACATTTTCCGTTTCCGACACTGCCGATACGGCTGAGACTATCTGCTCCCGCAGCCTCCAGGTGATGACTAGCGGTTATCCGGCTGTCATCAATGGGGTTCGTCCCCTCTGCGGAATTGACACGCTGACACTTACAGCAGATACTGCAGATGGCTACCTTTGGAGTACTGGCAGTACCGCCCGTAGCATTACGATAACCCAACCTGGCAACTTCTGGCTCGCCGCCTATACGACCAATGGCAGCCTTGTCGATACATGCTTCGTAACCATTTCGGCTCTCGAACTCGATATTGTATTCAACGTTCCCTCCTCTATGTGTCCTGGCGATTCTGCCACGGTCCTTGTGGGTATGGGCAGCAATGCCAACGTGCGCGTCAACCAAGGTAGCTCCACTCTTTCCGAGGCTTCCCGCACTTTCCTTCCTGACGGCATTAGTTGCGGGCCCAACGGATGCTCCTATCGTTCTGAACTTGAGTTCTCTGGCTTTGGCCGCAATACCCGTATCACCAACACCAACGACATCCGTTATGTCATGCTCAACTTTGAGCATTCCTATGCTGGTGACATCTATATCAACATTACTTGTCCTAACGCCCAAAGTGCTGATATCATGCGTTACGGCGGCAGCGGCTCTTCTTATTGCAACAGTTCAATTCTTCCCTCCAGCCGCGGCTGGCAATCGGGCAGCAACGCTACCACAGGAACCTATTTCGGCCTTGCTTACGACAACGAGAACGGTACCTATCCCTGCGACTCCACCGCTAGTGGAAATCAACCCGGCATAGGCTGGCGTTACTGCTGGTCCAACTGCAATGACGCCGGATTTTCTTATTCTTCTGGTGATGGGCTTATCTACCGAAGCTGGAATGCCAACGGCGGTTCCTTTGATTCTTCTAACGTCGCCGCCGGTACTCAGTTTTACCATCCCGACGATTCCTTTTCCAACCTTATCGGATGCCCCATGGATGGCATCTGGTACATTGAGGTCATAGATGGTTGGTCTTCCGATAATGGCTATATTTTCGGCTGGGAGCTTGCTCTCAATCCAAACCGTCTCTCGCGTCACGAATATCAGCCGTCTGTGGCCCATGCCGACCTGCTTGGTCCCTATGCTGTGCGCCAGAGCGATACGCTCTTTTCTATCTATGCTCCCGACAACCTCACCCATGACACCACTGTCCTTTACACTGTCATAATCACAGACACTGCCGGTTGCTCCTTCGATACATCCTTCTCGGTTACCTTCCATTCAACCACAACACGCTATCAATACGACACCATTGTCCAGGATCGCCTGCCTCGCCGCATCTACGGCCGCACATTCTATTCAGATACCTCAGATGTCATCGTAACCATTCGCATGCCTCGTTCTTGCGACAGTAGCATTCATTACAACCTTCACGTGCTCCGCAACACTTATGCATCTTTCGACACCGCCATTTGTGCCAATCGTTTTCCCATCCAGTGGTACCACCGCATTTTCAACGGTCCCGGCACTCAGACCGACACCATTGCCAACAGTGTTGGTGCCGATAGCATTCTTACCCTCACCATGTATGCCAACCCCATATACAACTACTCTTTCTCCGACACAATATGCAGCAATGATTCCTATCTTTTTGAGGGTACCCGCTACAACACTGCTGGCAGTTATACGCACTCGTTTTACTCCCAGCAGGGTTGTGACAGCCTTCGCACCCTCGATCTCGCAATTCTCAATACTTCGCATGGTGACACCATTGTCAACGTCTGTGACTCATTCTATTGGCATGGCAATTCGTTCTATGACTCAGATACCCATTTTGTCAGCGCGTATACCACCAACCACCTAGGCTGTGACTCTTCGGTGACGTTGCGCCTCACCATCCGCCACAGCACCGATAGCAATTGCTATGTTTCCGCGTGCGACAGCTACACGTGGTACGGCACCACCTACACCACGCCGCCGACCACTGTTCCTGTCTACCACACCACCAACAGCCAAGGTTGCGATAGCGTCCAACGCCTTGTCAGTCTCGACCTCCACTACACTCAGCACCTCTACGACACAGTCTCTATCTGTCGTTCGCTTCTGTCTGGCGGCTACTCTTGGCGCGACACCGCACTCTATCCGGGTACCAATAGCGGCACCTTTGCCATTCGCCGCGCAGACCGCTATGGTTGCGACAGCATCATGCATCTCAACCTCACCATTCTTGAATCCTCCGCTGCCAATTACTACGATACCTGCGTCGAGAACATCCTCCCGCGGCAGTATCTAACCTTGATTTCTTATGGTGACACATCCAATGCCCAGTTTGCAGTTCCCAATGCCGTAGGCTGCGATAGTGTAATCACATATAGCCTCCATGTATGGCACAACGTCGCCACATCTTTCGACACTTCTATCTGTGATAGTGCGCGCAGCACATTCAACTGGAATGGCCACGGCGCCGCAGATACCATTGTCCACACATTTGCCACCATTCATGGTGCAGATAGCGTGGTCACTCTCCATCTCACTGTGCGCAATAGCTCCGACAGCAATTTCTACGTCTCGGCATGTGACAGCTACACATGGCACGGTACCACCTATACCACGCCACCTGCCACAATGCCAATCTTCCATTCCCTTAACAGTCAAGGGTGCGACAGCGTCCAGCGCCTTGTTAGTCTCGACCTCCACTACACACAGCACCTCTACGATACTGCTTCCCTCTGCCGTCCGCTCCTTGCTGGTGGCTACTCTTGGCGCGACACCTCCCTCTATCCAGGCACCAATAGCGGCACCTTTACCATTCTTCGCACCGACCGCTTCGGTTGCGATAGCATCATGCATCTCAACCTCACCATCCTTGAGGCCTCAGCTGCCAATTATTACGACACTTGCGTCGAGAATGCCCTTCCGCGGCACTATTGCTCGCTCGTTCTATACAACGACACTTCTAACGCCTTCGACACGATACCCAACCACAACGGCTGCGATAGCGTCATCAACTATAACCTGCATGTATGGCACAATGTTGCAACAAGTTTCGACAGCTCCATTTGCGACAACATGCGAGAATCCTTCAACTGGAACGGCCATGGTGTTGCCGACACCATTGTCCATACTTTTGCCACCACCCATGGCGCCGATAGCGTTGTTACCCTCGCCCTGCGTGTTGACTCAACTTACGACATCCACATTTATGACACGATTTGCGACAATTCCTCTGTCATGTTCTGCGGGCAGCGTTGCACCCAGTCAGGAGACTACAATCGCAATTACCTCTCCATCCACTCTTGCGACAGCCTCATGAGTCTCCACCTTGTTGTCAATCCCACCTACGAATTTCATTTCTATGATACTGTCTATGTGGGCGACACAATCTTCTTTGAGGACAGCCTCTACAGTCTCCCTGGCACCTACGTCCACCGCTATGCTACGGGTGCTGGATGCGATTCATTGCACGTTTTTCACCTCACAGGATACAATATTCAGACTCTCAGCCGTACCGATACCATCTGCGAGGGCGATACGCTTTATTTCTGCGATTTTGTCATAACCCAGCCTGGCGAATACCGCGACACGGTCTTTACTCACGATTTCCTCTTGGGTGACACTGTTGTCTCTCTCACTGTTGTGATGTTGCCTCAGCCAGAGGTCTCCATCAAGCGCGAATTGAGCTGTCTCGATGGTGGCTACTATCAACTTACGGGTCTGTCCACCACGCCCTATCATACATGGCTTACCAACGATCCCAACGGCAACCTTGGTGATCATGTCCACGACACTGTCATCCGTATTGCCAATCCCGCCGACACGGTGCTCTACACATTCCTTGGAGACTATCGTGAGCGGCCTTTGTGCCCTGTTACCATGGACATGGAACTGCCTCACATCCCCGCCATCAATGCCAGCATCGAGGTGAAGCCCAACAACCTCACCATGGAAAATCGCCGCCTTACCGCCTATAACCGCAGCACCGGTATTCAGAACGAACGCCTCTGGCATGTGGCATACAACGACGAGGTCTTCTTCACCGATACCGCCCATCGTTTGCAGCTTGATGTTCCCATGTATATCGATAGCGTCACCATTTGGATTACCCTCAGCAATGACCTTTGCAATGCCAGCGATACCGCCATCGTTACGGTCCTCCGCAATGGCATTCTTTTCCCCAATGTCTTTACGCCCAATTTGGAGACCAACAATCGTTTCCGTGCATATGCTGTCGGTGTGCAAGACTTCGAACTGTGGGTTTACGACCGTCGTGGCGACCTGATGTTCCACTCCAATGACATTGAGGAGGGATGGGATGGCACCAAGAACGGCCAACCTTGTCAGCAGGGCAGCTACGTCTACAAATGCCGTTACCGCGACCAAGCCACACCCAAAGGCTACCAACAAGCCGCCGGCACCGTCACCCTGTTGAGATAGGGGAAACGGTTATTGATTTTTATATAGTGTATCTTGAGTATCGCTTATCGGTTAACGAAAGCCTGTCTCATGTTGCAAGCTATTGTCAGCAGTCTAGAGTTAGCTGACTATAGGACGTTGGCCATAGTCCATAGCGCTCAGCCCATAATAAAAAATTCACTTTTCCGTTCTCCTTTTCCGACTTTTTCCTCCAACATGGCAACGTGCGACAAGAACTCTGTGTCGGTGAATCTTATTGCACCTCGAGGACACTCTAGCACGCAGGCTTGGCATTTGATGCAGACCCCTTCAGTTTTGGGATAGCCGTTGTCTAGTGTTATCGTCTCCATGGGACAGTGAGTAGCGCAGTTTCCGCAACCATTGCACAATGCAGTATCAATTGTCGGTAGCGCTTTGAGAAACCTTGCGGGTTTTCCATCAGCTCGTAGTGGTGAGTAGTATGCTGCATTGGCGGTTCCTGGCACTTGGATGGTTTTTGTTGTGTTGACGTCTATCTGTCGGCACCAGCTAGCAAGTGCATCAAAGTCGGTAGGGGAGGGGCGCCCCGGGGCGATGCGCTTGGGATTGAAGACATGCCGTGCAACGACAGCGGCAGCAGCGATAGGTGTGATGCCTCCCTGACTCATGATAGCCGACATTTCGGCCAGTGTGTTGTCGTAGTGGCGGCCGCCGTACATTGCTATGCAGATGCCTTTGGCTCCAGCGGCGGCGATATGCTCTTGAACGAAGGCTAGTGTTTTGTTGGGGATGCGGCCAGCATAGACGGGCGTGCCCCATACTACGATGTCGTCTGCCGATAACGGTTGCCAGCTATCGCGTTCTTGGGGCAACGTATAAGAGAGCAGCGAGTACGGCATCCCGAGTCGCTCGGCGAGCAGCTTAGTCACGAACGCTGTCACCCTGCGCGTGCTTCCCGCCGGACTGAAAAAAATACCTTTAACCATATGTACTTTATCCTTTCATCAAATAACGCTATATCCACTCTAAAAATTGTTCTAGTTTGACAAAAAGTAGCTCACTGGCTCCATCGCGCCGATTTATATCTTGTTCACTTTTGTTCACGCTAACCGCTGATCGAGAATCTGCTCCCAAAATATGACTAAATTAATTTAAAAAAAAAGTTTTGAATAATAAAATAAAGTGTATTTTTGTAGTGTGGATGCATTAATTGGGGTGTACATATAACTAATTGAAAAAAGAGGAAGGTAGTTATATTATATAAAGGTGGAAACACTGCAATTCTAGTGGAATGATGCATAATAAGATGGTAAAATATGGATAAAATTTCGTAGTCATGATAAAAATTATACAAACAATCTTGTTGATGGCAGCCATGCTGGTCTTGTTCCCTTGGGTGTAGGCGCAGACAGTCACGCT
>X415_White_Rhinoceros__coassemble_27_pt1 | contig 47282 bp, 40 predicted proteins | sample X415_White_Rhinoceros__metabat2_low_PE_004 | metagenome-assembled genome bin X415_White_Rhinoceros | reverse complement strand
GCGTATGGCATTTCAACGATGGTATCGCCACTGAGGAGACATCCCCATGCAGCCATAATTTCGGAGAAGTCCCTTCCGACTCAGTCGACATCACTCTCGTAGCATACAACGACCTTGAATGCTCCGACACCCTTGAGTTCCGCCTTCCCGTCACTCAGTTCACCTTCTTCGCACCCAACATCTTCACTCCCGAGCGTCCCGACAACAACTATTTCAGTATCTATACAGCCAACGAGCAGGAAAACTTCCACGTCTACATCTACGACCGTCGCGGACGCCTCGTGTATAGTTCCGAAGATCTCCACTTCAAGTGGGACGGCACTAGCAACGTCGATGGAATCAAATGTCCCCAAGGCACTTATGCGTACGTCATTTATTACCGTCGTCCCGGCACCGAAGACATCGTCACTCAAAAAGGCGCCATCACCCTTATACGTTAATAATCCATTTATCCACATTTAGCACTATGAAGAGAATCATTCTCACAGCCATTGCGATACTCATTTGTTGGTCTGTTTTCTCACAGCCCAACAATTCGCCATGCCCCGGTCTTAAAAATCCTGCCTCGTTTACCGCTGGTTCCACCTCTGGACAATTTGTTGGTTTCTATTCGGGCGAAACTGGTACCAAGCCATACACCGCTCCAGATGCCATGAACGCCATAACAGGCGTTACCATGTCCGGCACAGTTATCAGTGCTAGCCAGTTGGCCAGCCAACAGAGCAGTTGCTCTGGCTCAGCCATCGAAGCATCCAAGCGATTCCGTATCATGTCCAATACCGATGGACCAGGCACTGGTACCCAAGTTGGCAAAGACCCCCATGTCGGTTACAACTTACCCTATTGTCCAGTGTCATACGATCCCACCATCATTAAGTCCATACGCCTTGGGAATGAATGCACTGGTGCTGAAGCAGAAGCATTATACTACACCATGAACGTACGCACGCAGAATGCTCTCTTATTCATATATTATAGTATTGTGGTAGAAGCTCCTGGCCATGGCCCTACTGGCGACCCATCCTTCGTGATTCGTGTGGCCCGCAAGAACACATCTAACCAATGGGTTCAAATCAGCGACACACTGTGTTATGCTGTCTCTAGCTCGGGCTTGGTCAGTGGCCAAAATGGATGGCACAGCCAAGGTTCAATCTTCTACCGTGATTGGAACAAGGTGGCTATCAACCTCAACAAATACCTCTATGAGCAGGTACGCGTCGAGATTTACATGGGCGACTGCGCAGCTCATGGACATTACGGCTACTGCTATATTGCTGGCGACTGCCAAGCCATGGAAATTAATACATCCGGTTGCCCTGCTGGAGCAACTACTACCGTACAAACACTTACAGCACCCACTGGCCTAACCAACTACACTTGGTATAAATGCAATCAAGATGGACGTTTCGTCAACAATCTCTCCGATGTGCCTGACAACATTGGATTCACACAACTTGGAGGCAGCACCACCAATATCTATAATTGTCAAATTAACGACTTTAGAGTCACTGAAGGAGAAGGTGCCGGCACCCTCACAAACAACATGGTTTTCCGCTGCGACATGACCTCTGCCATGGACCCCGCCAAACCATTCACTTCCAAGGTATACGTTCGCGTGTTGAACACAAAGCCACTCATGTCCATTGACACACTCAAAAACTGCGACGGCGACCTCACACTCACCAACAAGAGCTATGTCCCCAACGACATGGATGGCTGTGACACCGCTATCACCAAATGGTGGTTCTACTCAGGTGCCAACACATCCACTCCTGTCGTCGACTCGGCTGTCGGTCCTATAGTCATCCATCGCTACGACAGCATCGGACACTATGCAGTTAAGGTGCGTTCCTTCAATGCTGATGACCATGAGTGCTACAGCGACAGCACTTACGTCGTCACCCCGCTAGGCCGCCCCCACCCCATCATTGAACCCTCTGCTCGCGAAGTCTGCGACTCCGAAGTTGTCGTCCTCCGCGACAATACCGTTGGCTGCCGACGTCGCGACTGGATTCTCAATGGAGACACCATCCTCGGCAACCGCCGCAACAACAACCAAGAAATCCAGCGCATCTTCGAAAACTACAAGAATTCCGTCGAGCTCCGCGCATACAACGGCCTCTTCACCCGCGATAGCATCAATACCTACGACACCATCTGGTGCACGGCCAGCGCCTTCGACACCATTGAGGTCTTCCAACACCCAGAGTTATTAGTCACTGGCGACACCGTCGTCTGCAACGGCCAGCAAACCGCCATCACCGTCAGCACCGAAACCGAAGGCTGTTCCTATCGCTGGTACCGCCAACTCTACGGCACCAACCAACTCGCAGAAGGTCCAACGCTGCGCACTGAGCCATATGCCGATACCTGCACATACTACGTCAAGGTCACCAGCCGCAAGCAATGCGTCGCTTGGGACAGCGTCCATGCCTATAAGGTCATTCCAAAGCTCGCCATCTCCCGCCACGATATGTGCGAAGGCGACTATGTCACCCTCACTTCCGATGCCGCCTATAGCTACTCTTGGACCGCCAATCCCCCCGACAGCACCCTGAACATCCTGCTCGACTCCCTCGGGCATGGTCCTTCAGAGATTACCGTTTCCCCCCATGAGACCACAGTCTACACCCTCGTCGGCCACGGCAACAACGGCTGCGATGCCACCCCGCTCACCGAGCAGATTACCATCCATCCCATCCCTGTCGCCACAGTTGACTACTATCCCAGCTTTGTCGACTCCGACAACCCCGTCGTCACCCTCACCGACGCCTCTCCTTACAGCGTACGCCGCGTATGGCATTTCAACGATGGTATCGCCACTGAGGAGACATCCCCATGCAGCCACAATTTCGGCGAAGTCTCTGCCGACTCCGTCGATATAACCCTAGTGGCCTACAACGACCTTGAATGCTCCGACACCCTTGAGTTCCGCCTCCCCGTCACCCAGTTCACCTTCTTCGCGCCCAACATCTTCACTCCCGAGCGTCCCGACAACAACTATTTCAGTGTCTATACAGCCAATGAGCAGGAAAACTTCCACGTCTTCATCTACGACCGTCGCGGACGCCTCATGTATAGTTCCGAAGACCTCCACTTCAAGTGGGACGGCACTAGCAGCGTCGACGGTGTCAAGTGTCCCCAGGGCACTTACGCATATGTCATCTATTATCGTCGCCCCGGCACTGAAGACATCGTCACCCAAAAAGGTACTATCACCCTTATCCGCTAATTCACACAATCCCAGTTGACAGATATCCACAAGATACTCGCCAAATACTGGGGCTACACCACATTTCGCCCCCTGCAAGAAGAGATTATCACCTCTATCTTGCAGGGGTGCGATACTATAGCCTTGCTACCAACTGGAGGCGGCAAGTCCCTATGCTACCAGATTCCAGCTTTGGCTTCCGATGGGCTATGTCTAGTCATCTCTCCCCTCATCTCCTTGATGAAAGATCAGGTGCAGCACCTACGCGAGCGACGTATCAAGGCAGCATGCATTGTTTCCGGACTAAACGGCATTGAACAAGAGATTATTTACAACAACTGCATCCACGGCAAAATCAAGATACTGTATGTCTCCCCCGAAAGACTTGCTCAACGTCCTTTCATTGAACACTTGAGACAGATAAAAGTGTCCCTCATTGCAGTTGATGAGGCTCATTGCATATCGCAGTGGGGCTATGATTTCCGTCCTTCCTACCTCGAAATCGCACGCATACGCAACTACTTTCCCTCTGTGCCTGTGTTGGCGCTCACTGCCACCGCCACGCCTACCGTCGTTGACGACATACGCCAGCAACTGCTTTTCAGGCAGGGAAGTAGGTCCTTCCAAACCAGCTTCCAGCGTAACAATCTAGCCTATATGGTGTTCAAAGAGGAGGATAAGCAAGGTCGCTTGTTGCGCATCATCAATGCCGTCAGAGGTTCTGGCATCATTTATGTCCGCAGCCGTCGACGCACTCGGGAGTTGGCCGATTTCCTTGTCCGCAACAATATCAGTGCCACCTATTACCATGCCGGCTTGGAAGCCAAGGAGCGTGACACTGCACAGCTCCGTTGGATGAAGGGCGAAGTCTCCGTCATTGTCGCAACTAACGCCTTTGGCATGGGCATCGACAAACCCGACGTGCGCTTTGTCATCCACCTTGACATCCCATCATCCATCGAAGCCTACTTCCAAGAGGCAGGCCGCGCAGGAAGAGACGGACTCAAGTCCTACGCTGTATTACTTTACAATGCTAACGACATAGAACTCCTTCAACACAATGTCGAGAGCCGATTTCCCTCTCGGAAAGAAATTACCAACATCTACCACGCCATCTGCAACTATTATCAAATTCCAATCGGAGCTGGCTGCGACTGCCAGTTCGATTTCGATGCTGAAGCACTTTGTCAAACTTACCATTTTGATCTCATGACATTCTATAGCGGAATACGGTTCCTCGAACGTGAAGGACTCATTCTCGTACCCGATCGTGAGGAGGCCTTCTCGCAACTCTACATCCCAGTCAGCAATGAGGACCTATACCGCTTCCAAGTCAGTCAACCGCGTTATAGCGATCTCGTTAGCACATTACTGAGACTCTATGGCGGGCTATTCACCGAGTTCGTAAGCATTTCCGAGCGTGCCATAGCTCGAAAGCTTTTCCTAGACGAAGCGCAAGTCACCCACATGCTTCAACACCTAGATGCTCTGAAATATGTCATCTACAAAAAGAAATGTTCAGTTCAACAGATTCACTTCACGGCTCCCCGCACCAATACAGACGAACTTTATCTCACAGAAAGCAACTACAAAGCATTAAAAGAGACTGCTGAGCAACAGGTGGCGGCTATTCAGCAATATGTGCTTGCCGACTCAGGTTGCCGCAGTAGCATGCTACTGCGCTATTTTGGCGAAGTTGACACAACAATATGCGGCATCTGCGACCTTTGCATCACCCAAAAGAAAAGCGCTCCTCAGAATGCCTTACGCGTACAGATTTTGGAGATACTCAAAGCACAACCCCTCCGTGTCGACCAGCTCTTGGCACAGCTCGAAAGTGTCGATGAACGAGAAATAAAATTAATTTTGAGACAACTCGTCGACGAGCGCGTCGTCAGCATCAACAAGCATCTTCAGTTCTTTGCATAACCTTGCGACAGGGAGTCCCATGACATTGTAGTAACAGCCTTCTATGCGTTCAATCCCCACCATGCCTATCCATTCCTGTATGCCATAGGCTCCCGCCTTGTCGAAAGGCCTATAGCAATCTACGTAATAGGCTATCTCGGTCTCTGAGAGAGTTCTAAAAAAAACTTGTGTGCACTCTGTAAAGCTACGTCTTTTATGGCTGTCCTTCAAACATACGCCTGTATAGACCTGGTGCCGGCAACTCGACAAGCTACGCAGCATTTCCATAGCCTCTTCGCGACTGTGAGGCTTGCCCATGATGCTATCGCCTAGCACCACGACGGTATCAGCCGTGACTAGCACCTCGCCTGATGCTAACGGCTGGCTGTATCCGTCAGCCTTGAGCAAAGCCAGATACTCTGCCACTTGGTCAGCAGAGACAGGAGAATGCAAAGTTTCGTCGACATCGATGTCCACAATCCGCATCGGTAGCCCCAGTTGGCCGAGCAATTCTCGGCGTCTGGGCGACTTGGAGGCCAGCAGCAGTTGAGTCATCAGCGTCTCTTCTCTTGCTTTTTAGCGGTATTGTCTTGCATTGAGGTCATCTGGCCTCCTTTGAACTGGGCTACGATGCCCTCTTGGCCGTATTGGTCATACCAAATCCATTTGCCTTCTTTAAGGCCATTGGAGAAATAGCCAATTTCTTCGGGCTTTCCGGCGGTATTATAACGTTCGTATTTTCCGTCGCGGACGCCATTGACGTAGTTTTCCGATATCTCAACCTTTCCGTTGGGGTGATAGCGCACAGTCTTTCCGTGCTGAAGGTCATCGTGATAATTCATCTCATAGCGCACGCTGCCATCATCATAGACACCGCGCCACAGGCCCTCTTTCAATCCATTGTGGAAATTGCCGGTGTAGTCCACCTTGCCATCCTCATACCAAGCGGTCCAAGTGCCTTCTTCCTTATCGTTGACGTACTGGCCTTCGTGCAGTTTCTCGCCGTTTTCGTACCAAGTAGTCCATAAGCCCTGCTTATAGCCCTTGCTATATTGACCTTCACGCCATTTTTCACCAGTCTCGTAATAATAGGTCCAAGTGCCAGTTTCGTTGCCATTGGTATAGTGGCCGCGGATGCCGACTTTGCCATTGGTGCGCCAATAGAAAATCCATTCGCCTTCTTGTTCACCTTGAGCGAGGCGGCCTTCTTGGTCTTTCTGGCCAGTGGGGGTCCACCAAGTAGCAGGTCCTTCAAGCTCGTCATCCACATAGGTGCCTTCGAATTTCAATTGGCCGTTTTCGTGCCATTCGCGGGTCTTGCCTTCGCGCACGCCTTCTTCATATGGCACCTCATCCTTTTTTTGTCCGTTGCGATACCAAGAGACAAACATGCCATCCTTTTTGCCATCTACGACAGGCACTTCGCTCTGCTTCGTGCCATCAGAATACCAAGTACGGCTGGTGCCGTTGCCGCTCATTATCATTTCCTCATGCTTCGTACCGTCATTGTAAAAAGTACGCCACACGCCAGTTTTTCTGCCTTGTTGGTCGTATTTTCCCTGACGGAAAACGCGTCCGTTGGGATGCCACCAAGTCCAGTTGCCCACATGCACGCTATCCGCGTTGAGCGTGCCCGACACATACACTTGGTCTGGGTGAGTTGCGTAGGTCTCTTCATAATGGATTTGTGCGGTGGCAGCAATTGCCAACAGGCACAAGGCGGTGAGAATGACGATTTTCTTCATGATATTTTTAGCTTTGTAGATTCGATATTTAGAAATTGAAAAATGAAAGCGCCGCGAATAAAGAACTAGCAGTTAAGCCTCACTCACTATACACAAAGTCCACAGCAATAGGGCGTTCACCTTCTGTACCATTGAGCACCACGCTGAAGGCTGACGAACGACGGGCATCAATGACCAGTTCGGTTCCGTAGTCCTTACCGCTGCGGAGCAACTCCTGCAAGTGACGGCTGACGCGCAGACGGTAGCAGTGACGGCTTCGGTCATAATAGCCGTCATAGCCAGTGTAGGTGTAAGGGTTAGCGTTATAATCCAAGTCGGTGACATAAACCACATTTCCACTAGCCGTGTGTTTCAACGCCATGATACGCACAGGATTCTGTGTCAATGTGGTGTCGCTGATGGGAAGCAGCAATTCGGCATAATGGATCACTGCGCTGGGATGCTTGGTTCTAAAATTGTCAATGAAAGGCTGCATGTCCAGCAACACCTTGGTGCCACCAAGCGGTTGCAAGTATACGTGCTCGTTGCCAGCCAGTGAAGGAAGGCTCCCGTTAGCTACCTCCCGCATCACCGAGCTACTATAATCGTGACGGAAATAGAGGCTGTGGGAGGCCCCGCTGTTGATGACGAACGAATAGGTCATGCTATCCACCTCGGCAGTGTGATAGTACATGGTAAGTGCAGTGTTGGTGGCGGCAAAATCTATCGTGGCCATCATCTGCGAGTGGTCAGCCAGTTCAAGGCTCAAACCCTTGGTATTGTTTCTGAACTCTTCCGAAGGACAGTTTTGTTTAAGCACTGAGTAGATGTTCTCGTTCATCCGCAAGCGAACACTGTCAGCAACAAAAGTCACCGTACCATCAAAGAGGATGTTGTTGCTCGTGGCTATGCTGTCTCGCGAAAGGTAGTTGCTGTCAGGCACGATAGCCTCCGCTAATTGCTTAACGATAAAATGCATCGGGCAAGGCGTGCCTTCGGGGAGAATCGGGTATAGTGTGTCGATGACCAGCGTCATCACCACCGAATCGATGATAACGTCATCGGTAAGCGAGATACCGGTTGTGGAAGTGATGCCTATCTCAGAATAAATGATGGCCTTGGTATATCCAAATACAGGGTCTAGATAATCACCCAACACGCCGGCAGCATAGTTCGATGCCAGCAGCGAGTCGTCCAGCAAGGTGACGGCTGACATGTATGCTGTGTCGCGGGTACCGCTATAGAGCGTGTATGGGTCTTGGAGGTTGACACCGAGATCCGACTCCTTTTCGGTGCAAGCACAAGGAATGAGCAGTAGTAATAGTCCTAGGGAGAGGATGAGTCTATGCAGTTTATTCATAGCAGGAAAATCATTAATAAAGTTATTCTTTGATAGCGCTGCCGCACAGGGTATCGTACAGTTTGTTGATTCTTGCGAAAAATTCTGTTTGATTAGGATTGTAGTCGATGACATGGCGCTTGTTCTCTTTGGCAAACTGCACCAGCTCGGGGTTGGCATTGGGTGAAGCGATGACAATGCCGTTGCTATAGGTGATGGCGGCCTTCATCAGCGACATATAGTCCAAATCGGCATACAGCCGCAAATCCTTAGCGGTTGCGCCATCATTGCGCATTTTGCGCTCAATGTCAGGAGAGAATCGGCCCTGGACCTCGTCGTCAAAAAGCGACAGAACGGTGCGGGTGCCGGTGAAAAAGGCATTCTCTTTGTTGATACGACGGAGGTAGAAAGGCACCATGCCGCTGAACCAACCCGAGATATGTATCAGATGGGGCTGCCATGCCAGCTTGCGCACAGCCTCCAGCGTGCCTCGCCCGAAGAACAAGATGCGCTCATCGTTGCGCGGGTCAAGGGTCCCATCAGGTAGCAGCGTAGGTCCGAAACGGTAGAAATATTCCAAATTATCAATAAAATACACCTGCAGGCGGGCCGATGGCACCGACCCCACCTTGATGATCAATTGGTGATCGCAATTGTTGACGATAAGGTTCATGCCCGAAAGGCGTATCACTTCGTGAAGTTGGTGCTTTCGCTCGTTGACATCTTCAAATCGAGGCGTAAACATGCGTATCTCCCTGCCCAAATCTTGGGTATACAATGCGATTTTCTTGTTTGCCAAAGTCGTTTCAGAGTCTTCCGAAAACGGCGCAACGCCTTGATTTATATAGAGTATTCTTCCTTTCGCCATATTAAATAGAATATATAAAACGTGATGCAAAGTTACGAATTTTTTTTGAAATAATGAGAAAAAAAGTCGGTGCGAAAAGACTGCTTAACCAATGTTATCAACCGATTGTTGATAATATTTTTTGTTAATGAATATTGACGTATCCTTTTTTTTTGTAATTTTGCATCATGGTTCAGAATATGTCAGAAGAAGATATGTCGCTGTTAGCCAGGGCAGAACGCTACTGCGCAAACGAAGAGCAATGCCGTACTTCCGTGCGAAAAAAGCTCTGCGACTGGGGTGCATCCCTTGATGCATCTGGAAAAATCGTGTCCCGTTTGGTCGACCAAGGTTTCATCGATGAGAAGCGCTTTGCCAAGAGCTATGTCAACAGCAAGCTACGCACTCAGAAATGGGGCCGCTTAAAAGTCATCTACCAGCTTCGTTCCAAGCAAATACCGCCAAAGTTCATCACCGAGGCCATGGCCGAAGTCACCGACGAGGAGTATCGCGGCATCATGCTCGGCGTCGCCAATACTAAGTGGGCCACCTACAGCACCACCGACACCGTCGCCAAGCGCCGTGCCAAGCTCACCACCTTCCTGGCCTCCCGCGGCTATGAGTCGCCCGAGATCCAGCAGATGCTGGCCGACCACTTCTCCGACGAGCAGCGCGGCTAACGCCCTTGCCCCCAGCCCTCCTTCAGCCGAGCGATTTACTTCAGCTCGGGATATTCATACGCGCCCTTCCCTAAGACCATCCTTGTCAACTGCCTCCCAACCATCTCTTAGATAGAGGTATCTATTCTTTTTTCTAAAACAGGTTGGCACTTCCCAAAAAGAATTTAATTCATGCTATTTTCGGCTACCACCCCGTATCGTCTATTCCCTAGATAGGGTTCCATCTCATACTGCATATTCTATATGCTGGTCCTAAAAATTGCTTTCATGAGATTAATAGGATGAATTATAGAAGTTGAATGTTAACGATTGATTTCAAACGAATTGGACGACGGGTAAAAATGTGATGGGTTAGTCCTTGCCAAATCTTTACTCAATTTCTTTCTATTTCAAAAAAAATGCGTATTTTTGCATTTTGTTATGAGACAACGATTGCTCTTCATCCTGGTCTTATCGTTAGCGCTGGCGGGCTGCAACAGGCACGACAGCAGCCACGAGGTCGACTTGCTGCTGCGCAGCAGCATCGACGGCCACAACAAAGCCGCCTTCGTCAACCGCTACCAGGACCCGCAGTGCGCCATCCATGAGGCCTACATGGCCGCCATGCTGGTACACGACTCGCTGCCTGCCTACACCGACGGCCTGCTGCGCGCCTACAACAACCTGGCCTTCGACTTCTACATGCTCGCCGAACACGACAGCGCCTCTGCCTACATCGACAGCGTTATGTCCCTCACCGCATCGGCCAGTCACCACAACGCCAAGAACACCGAAGTGGAACGCGTGCTGGCCCAGCTCATGCACATCCGACTGCTGCAACGGTCGTGCTGCATCGCCGAATCGTACCAGTTGCTCTACGACTTGGAGGACTCGCCCATACTCAGAGGCAGTCCCGATGACTACCTCACCTCGCTGGCACAGATGGAATACTACATCACCACCCTGACGCTCAACTACCACTACCGCAACAGCGCCGTGGCCTCCTCGTCGGGCACGCTGCTCACCTCCGGCACCAAACAGACACTGCACGAGATGCTGCAACAAGTGGAAGAGGTGCGTCCCCAGCTACGCTGCGACTATGCCGAAGACCTATCGCTCAACTACGCCCTCGCCCATAGCTACTACCGACTTGCCGCCGCATCGGGAAGCGACCCCGGACTTCTGGCTAAATGCTACAACTACCTGGCAGACAACTTGCGCATCCTCTCTAGCCGCGGGCAAGGCTCCGTCTACCACCTCGCCAACGTCTTCCAACTGGAGGCTTTCATCGCTGCCGACACCAACATCATACCCGAAGCCTACATACAGCACTGCTGCGCAGAACTCGCTCTTTGCGACAGCCTGGCGAGCCTCTGCTTCCCTATCGGCACCAAGGGCCTCACAGCGAGCCTCGACCCGCAGGCGGCCGCCCAGATTGCCTCCATCGACAGCCTCGCAGCCCTCATCTTTTCTTTCGACACCGACGACACCTACTTCCCTTTGAGCGACTATGGCCTAGATTTGTTCCAGCTCTCCACTGCCCTCTTCTTCCTGACACCCGACCCCTACCAGCACCTCGGCGCCGTGGTGGCTGCGGGAGAATACTGCCAAAGCATCGGTGCCATCGACTCGGCACACCGCTATTACGAAGCCATCTTGCGCGACACCAGCTGGCACGACGGCATGGCTCCCAAATTTGAGGCGATGCTCTATGACGGCCTCATCCGCACTGGCTATTCCACTTCGGCACAGGAGAATATGCGCTGGTATAACCGCCAGATGGAACTGCTCTCCTTCATCCGCCAAAACGAGAGCGCCGACGTGAACTTGCAAGACCGCCTCCATCTCTCCGAATCGAAGAACCGCTCCTACGCCCTCGCCATCCTCGTCACCTTGGCACTGACCACCGCGCTCGCAGTGGCTTTGCTGCTACTGCGCCGCCGCTCGAAGATTCTCAAGGCAGAGACACTCGCCCTGCAAGAGGCCAAGCGCAAGGATGTGGAGCGCATCGCCAACGTTGAGACCTGCCTCTCGGTGATGCGCCACGATGTCAACCCATTCCTCTCCTACCTCACCAATAAGAAACTCTCGGACGAGATGCGCCAAGAAGTGCTGCAACAGTTGCTGCGCACCTTCTCCAACATCAAGAGTTGGACCAACCTTTCCATTCCCAGCGGTCTCCAGTTCCAGTCGTCGCATTTCCCCCTGCAAGAGGTCTTCGACAGCGTGGGGAGCACCTGCGCCAACATCCACGACGAAGTGGTGCTGACCTTCGAACCCACCGACCTCGCCATCTGGGGCGATCGCCAACTGATGGAGATACTGCTGCGCAACCTAGTCAACAACGCACTCCAGCACACCCAGCAAGGCAGCATCACCGTCAGCGCAGAGCCCCTCGAGGAAGACACCCGCTTCGTCCATATCGCCGTCAGCGACACCGGAACGGGCATGGACGAAGAGACTCTCGACAATCTCTTCCGCGCCGACAAGAAGGTGGTCGCCGATGCCGACCTCGACGCACCGCACGGCACCGGTTTTGGACTCATACTCTGCAAATACATCATCAAACGCCACGACGACAACACGCTGCGCGGCTGCCGCATCTGGGCAGAAAGCCAGCTGGGCAAAGGATCAACATTCCACTGCGCAGTGGGGAAAGGTAAGGTTGAAAATTGAAAGTTGAAAGTTGAAAATTGAATGATTCGCTAACCACTAACCGCTAAAAAATTACCACATGGAGCCTATCAAAATCATGCTTGTCGATGACGAGCCTATCATTCGGAAAGCCCTCAAATTCGAAATCAACGGACAAGAGACTTCCATTGCCTGCGGCATGGACGACGACGGCACCATCGAACGACGCACCATCACGGTGCTGGACACTTTCGCCAACGGTGCCCAGCTCATGGCAGCCCTCGACAGTCCCATAGAGCACCCGATGCCCGACTACCTGCTGGTGGACATGGAGTTCCAAGGCGAACCCACGGGCGGCATCTTTATCGCCGACAAGGTGCATCGCAAATACCCCGACATCAAGATTGCCATCCTCTCTGGCCGCTTCGACAACCCGCTGCCCAACGAGGGCAACCGCCACGAGCGGATGCTGGAGATAGGCCGCGTGCTCTTCGAGAGCCTCGACCACGGCGTACAAGCCTTTGTGAGCAAGAACGCCGCCGGCGGCTTCTCGGTTGAGAACGTGCTGCGTGCCATCGAATGCCTCGAGCGCGGCGAACGCTACTATTTCAACTACCCCGTGATGCTCACCCTCAAGGAGGCCGCCGAACTCTACATCCGCCATGCTGCCGACTGCCGCACCGACATCGTCCTCACCGACACCGAACGTCGCATGCTGCTCCTTGAAGCCGCTGGCTGCACCGCAGCCGAGATTGCCGCCGACCTGCACGAGACCGACAAGATGGTACAAGAACGCCAAAAGGAGTTGTCTCGAAAACTCGACATCGTCAACAAATCGGGCGCACGTATCGCCAAAGCCCTCCAATACGACCTCATCGAAGCCAAAGATATTCATTTTCTTAAACGCTGACCCCATGCCCACCCACTTAGCCATAGACCTCGGTGCTTCCAGCGGCCGCATCATCGCCGGCACGCCCACCGACGACGGCATCCACCAAGAAGAGATGTACCGTTTCGACAACCCCATCCTGCGCCGTAACGGCGGCTGCTACTGGGACCTCAACCATCTGTTCGAATCCATCGTCGAGGGCCTCAAGCGTTGCGCCCAACGCTTTGGCAGCGACATCGCCTCCATCGGCATCGACACCTGGGGCGTCGACGTAGTGCTCTTCCGTCAGGAGGGTTCACTCCTCATCCCCATTGACGACCCTCACTGCTACCGCGACGGCTACACAACTCCAGAGGTCATGCGGCAAGTCTTCGACAAGGTCCCACGCGAGACCATCTACCAGAAGACGGGCATCCAGTTCATGAACTTCAACACCCTCTTCCAGCTCGCTGCCTTGAGCGATAGTGCCCGCAGTGCCGACAAGATTCTCTTCATGCCCGACGCCCTCTCCTACCTGCTCACTGGCAAGGCGGTCTGCGAGGAGACCATCTGCTCCACTTCACAGTTCATGAACCTCGCCACCCGCCTACCCGACGCCGACCTCCTCGCGGCCCTGGGTCTCCACGCCTCCCAATTTGGCGAGCCCGTGAAGCCTGGCACCCCCATCGGCACCCTGCTGCCCAGCATCTGCCAACGCACAGGTCTCAAGGAAATACCCGTCATCGCCGTCGCTGGACACGACACCGCTTCTGCCGTCGCTGCCGTGCCTTCAAGCCATAAGCTATACACCTTCCTCAGCTGCGGCACCTGGTCGCTGCTAGGTTCGGTAATCCCCTCACCCATCGTCACCCCCGCCAGCTACGAAGCCAACTTCACCAATGAAGGCGGCATCTTCGGCACAACGCGCTTCCTAAAAAACATCTGCGGTCTCTGGCTGCTCGAACGCTGCCGACAAGAATGGGACGATGCTCCGGACAGCGTGGCACAGCTCTGCGCAGAAGCTGAGGCCGCTGTTGACTGCGGTGCTCGCCTCAACCCCGACGACCCACTCTTTGCCAACCCTGACAGCATGACACAGGCCATCGACGAACACCTTAAGGCCTCGGGACAACCCATTCCGCAAGGCTATGCCCAAACGGCACGCTGTATCTTTGAAAGCCTCGCCCTACGTTATGCCCAAGTGCTGCGACAGCTAGAAGAACTCACTGGCCGTAGCGACGAAGAACTCCACATCATCGGCGGCGGCTCCCAGAACGCCTTCCTCATGCAGCTCACGGCTAACGCCACCCGCCGTACCGTCATCGCCGGCCCCGCAGAGTCGACGGCATTGGGCAACATCCTAATGCAGCTGGATCAAACCCGCGGCGACAACCTTGCACTCCGCAGAATGGCAGCCCTATCATCCACGAGAACATTTATACCTAAGGAATGCTAAGAAAATATATGCAATCCCAGCTTCCCCCCAATAATTATAAATTATAAATTGTAAATTATTAATTATAAAGCTATGACTGACCAACAGATTTCTGAAGCCTACCGACTGGCGCAGCAACGCTATGCCGACATGGGCATTGACACCGAGCAGGTGCTCGAACAGCTCCAAAATTTCCACCTTTCGCTGCATTGCTGGCAGGCCGACGACGTCACTGGCTTCGAGGTGCAGCCTTCAGCTCTAGGTGGAGGCCTCGGAGTCACGGGCAACTACCCAGGAAAAGCCCGCAACATCGATGAGCTTCGCGACGACATCCTCATGGCGCAAAGCCTCATCCCCGGCAGCCACCGTCTCAACCTCCACGAAATCTATGGCGACTTTGGCGGCCATGTCATTGACAGAGACCAATGCGAACCCGCCCATTTCGCCAGCTGGATAGAATGGGGCGCAGAGCACCACACATTGCTTGACTTCAATAGCACCAGCTTCTCTCACCCCAAGAGCGGCAACCTCAGCCTCGCCAACCCCGACAAAGGCATCCGCGACTTCTGGATTGAGCACACCCGCCGCTGCCGCCGCATCGCCGAAGCGATAGGCAAGGCTCAGGGCGACCCCTGCATCATGAACGTATGGGTGCATGACGGCTGCAAGGATCACAGCGTCAATCACTACCTCTACCGCCAGCTGCTCAAGGAAAGCCTCGATGCCATCTTTGAAGAACCCCTCGCCAACATGCGCGACTGCGTGGAAGGCAAGGTCTTCGGCATTGGCCTAGAGAGCTTCACGGTGGGCTCACACGACTTCTACACCGCCTATGCCGCCCAGCGCGGCCTCATCCCCACCATCGACACCGGCCACTACCACCCCACCGAGAGCCCCGCCGACAAGGTCAGCGCTCTCCTCCAGTTCGTACCCGAGCTGATGCTGCACGTCAGCCGCCCCGTGCGCTGGGACTCCGACCACGTCACCCTCATGGACGACCCCACCCAAGAGCTCTTCAGCGAGATCGTCCGCGCTGGTGCCTTAACTCGCGTCCACTACGGCCTTGACTATTTCGACGGCGCCATCAACCGCATCGGCGCCTACGTCATCGGGTCGCGCGCAGCCCAACGCTGCATGACCCGCGCCCTCCTAGAACCCACCGAAGCCATGCGCAAAGCCGAACTCGAAGGCCACACTTTCCAGCTGCTCGCCCTGCTAGAAGAGAGCAAAGCCATGCCGTGGGAAGCCGTCTACAACGAGTTCTGCCGCCGCAACAATGTCCCCGCTGGGCTCGACTACGTGCCTGAAATAGAACGTTACGAAGCCACCGTGACGTCAAAACGTTGACCTTAGCCAAATTTGATCGTAAATTATTAATTGTTAATTGATCATGCTTTTCATCGGACTACTCATCATCGCCATAGGAGCTTTCTGCCAGTCGAGCAGCTATGTGCCCATCAATAAGATACGGTCGTGGCACTGGGAGAGCTATTGGCTAGTGCAGGGACTCTTTGCCTGGTTGCTCTTCCCCATTCTTGGCGCTTTGCTGGCCATCCCGCAAGGCGAGAGCTTCGGCTCGCTTTTTGCCATCTTTGCCGCCAACCCCCGCAGCACGCTGCTCACCATCCTCTTCGGCATCCTTTGGGGCGTAGGCGGACTCACCTTCGGACTCTCCATGCGCTATCTCGGCATTGCCCTTGGACAGAGTCTCGCACTAGGCACCTGCGCCGCCCTCGGCACCATCCTCACACCCCTCTTCACGGGCAACGCCTCCTCGCTCACCATGCCCGTCATCGTGGGCGTCATCGTCACCCTTATCGGCATCACCATCATCGGCATCGCCGGCGCCATCAAGAGCCGCCAAGCGCCCCAGCAGGCAGAGACCGTCAAGGAATTCAACTTCGCCAAAGGCATCTTCGTCGCCCTGCTGGCAGGATTCATGAGCGCCTGCTTCAGCATCGGACTCGGCTATGGCGAGCAGCTGCGCTTCGATGGCAGCAACGCTTTGTTTGCCTCGCTGCCCGCCACGATGCTCGTCACCTTCGGCGGTTTCCTCACCAACGCCGCCTACTGCCTCTTCAAAAACTGCCGCAACCACTCCTTCGCCGACTACCGCAGCAGTGGACTCTGGCTGCGGAACCTACCTTTCTGCGCCCTAGCGGGTCTGCTGTGGTACAGTCAGTTTTTCGGTCTCAGCCTAGGCAAAGGATTTCTCACCTCCAGTCCCGTGCTGCTCACCTTCAGCTGGTGCATCCTCATGGCCCTCAACATCACCTTCTCCAACCTCTGGGGCCTCTGGCTCAAAGAGTGGAAAGGCTGTCCGAAACGCGCCATCGTCGTGCTTTTGGCCGGCATCGCAGTGTTGATAATCAGTTGCTTCCTGCCGCAAATGCTATAAACCTTCAACCCTTCCCCCCCATGCAATCCATTCTCAATAATATCGCCGAAGTGGCTGGCATGCTTTGGCAGAAAGGCTGGGCAGAGCGCAATGGCGGCAACATCACCGTCAACATCACCTCCTGCCTCACTCCCGATCAACGGCAGCAAGCTCCCATCGCCGGCCCCTACCCCATCGGCGTGCAGCTCCACCACCTTTCGGGATCTTGTTTCTATGCCAAAGGTACAGGCAAGCGGATGCGCGACCTCGCCCGCAGCCCCATGGACAATGGCTCCATCATCCGCATCGATGCCGACGGCGCCCACTACCATATCCTCGCCGACAAACCCGTGATGCCTACCAGCGAGCTACCCTCGCACCTGCAGGTACACGACTGGATGGCAGCAGAAGGCATCGCTTGCACCGCCACCCTTCACACGCATCCTATTGAACTCGTGGCCCTCAGCCACCTGTCCCAGATGCTCGACAGCGACAGACTCACGCAACTGCTTTGGTCGATGATACCCGAGACCCTAGCCTTCGCACCCAGAGGCATCGGCGTAGTGCCCTACACTCTGCCAGGCAGCAGCGAACTGGCCGCTGCCACCTTACAGCAAATCATGGAGCACGATGTCGTCCTTTGGGAAAAGCATGGCGTCTTCGCCATCGGAGAGGACATCATCGAAGCCTTCGACCAAGTCGACGTGCTCAACAAGGCCGCCCAAATCTACCTCGCCGCCCGCAGCACCGGCAACGAGCCCCAAGGCATGACTTCGGAAGCCATCCAGCAGATACAGCAAATTTTCAATTTACCCCTGCCTGGAAGGCGAAAATAGGTCCGCCAACCGGCAAGCAAAAGAAAATAATACCAGCTACCTATCAACCAATTACAGAAAAAAAACAGATTTTTTTTTGCCAATTGAAAAAAAGTTCGTACTTTTGCAATCGCTTTCAAGGCAAAAAGGTCGTTTGGCCGAGGGGCTAGGCACAGGTCTGCAAAACCTGCTACTCCGGTTCAAATCCGGAAGCGACCTCACAAAAAAGGCTCCATTTTGGAGCCTTTTTTCATATCACTCACATACAATATCCTCATTCCATGAAGATACGATTCTATATCCTCATCGGCCTTCTCGCCATGGCTTCCCCCGCTTCACAGGCTCAACGAAGCGACTCCGGTCCCACCTCCCACATCGAGCAGGCGAAAAAGCTGATGGCGAAATACGATGAGACTCCTGTCGTCACACCATACGGCTGAGCCATCGTAGGAAACAAGCATGGGAAAGGCCGCTATCGCCGAGGCATCATCGACACGCTGGGACGCATGGTGGTGCCTTTTGCCTACGACCTCATTCACGACAACGGCCCCAGCGGACTGTTCTATGCCTCAAAAGGCCGAGGCCTTCAAGGCGCGGGGGCCATCAATCGGAAAAACGAAGTGGTGGTACCGTTCGAATATGCTGTTCGCAACGGTGAATGCAGGGACCGAATCGCCTTCAAGAACTTCACCATGAGCCAGTTCATTACCGTCCAAGCCCAACCCACCGATATTTTCGACACCCTCGGCAACCTCGTGGCACAGTACGAAGACTGGGACGGAGGTCCAGACTCAAAAGCCGCCATGATAGCCGTGAAAAAAGATGGGCTGTGGGGCTTCCTAGACTCCACCTTTAGGATGATAATACCTTGCCAGTACCCATCAGCCACAAGTCTGGGAGATTATGGCGTCGTGGAGCTGGACAACGGCAACAATGCCCTTGTCAACAGTCGTGGCGACACCTTGGCACAAGGACCATTCTATTATCTATATCCCGCAGGCATGGGACTCTATCGCGTCAGCAGCGGCCCCAACCGATACCAGATGGTGATTGAAGGCTATGTCGACAGTGAAGGCAACCACACCTTCACCCCCCAGCAGTGGCATCAGCTGCAAGAATGGTGGGAAGCCCGCAAGCAACGCTGACAAAATTGACGCAGAAACGCCATTCCTTGTTGATAATCAAATAAGAAAAGCGTCCTAAAATGGACGCTTTTTCTTTGTACCTCGACCGGGAATCGAACCCGGATCTACTCTTTAGGAGAGAGTTATTCTATCCATTGAACTATCAAGGCGGGTTTAAATGTTAAGTGTTAAATTTTAAATGTTAAATTATTGATTCAATCTTATCTCACTTCGTTCGATGACGGTTTTCAACTTTCAACTTTCAACTTTCAACCTTAAATTACAGTTTTCGTTTGATTTCGATGACTTCGTAGGCCTCGACGATGTCGCCGACCTTGATGTCGTTGAAACCTTCGATGTTGAGGCCGCAGTCCTGACCGCTGACAACCTCCTTGACGTCGTCCTTGAAACGCTTGAGGGAGGCCAGCTTGCCGGTGTAGACCACGATGCCGTCGCGGATGATGCGGACGTTGTGCTGGCGGCTGATCTTGCCGTCGAGGCACATGCAGCCTGCGATGGTGCCGACCTTGGAAATCTTGAAGGTTTCGCGGATTTCGAGGTTGGCGACAATCTTCTCCTGCGTCTCGGGGGCCAGCATGCCCTCGATGGCGTCCTTGAGTTCGTTGATGGCGTCGTAGATGATGCTGTAGAGGCGGATATCGATATGCTCGGTCTCGGCCATGCGGCGCGCACCGACAGAGGGACGCACCTGGAAGCCGATGATGATGGCGTCGGACGACTCGGCGAGGAGGACGTCGTTCTCGGTAATCTGGCCCACGGCCTTGTGGATGACGTTGACCTGCACCTCTTCGGTAGAGAGCTTGAGCAATGAGTCGGAGAGTGCTTCGACGGAACCGTCGACGTCGCCCTTGACGATGATGTTGAGTTCCTTGAAGTTGCCCAAGGCGATGCGGCGGCCGATTTCGGCGAGGTTGACGCGCGTCATGGTGCGCAGACCCTGCTCGCGCTGGAGCTGGGTGCGCTTAGAGGCAATGTCCTTGGCCTCTTTCTCGCTCTCGGTGACGTTGAAGGTGTCGCCAGCCTGGCAGGCACCGGTGAGGCCGAGGAGTAGCACAGGCTGCGAGGGACCGGCGGAGAGCACTTCTTGGTTGCGCTCGTTGTACATGGCGCGAACGCGGCCGCTGATGGCACCGGCGACGATGGGGTCGCCCTTGCGGATGGTGCCGTCTTCGACAAGCAGCTTGGCGATATAGCCGCGGCCCTTGTCGAGCGAGCTCTCCAGCACAGTGCCCTTGGCACGTTTGTTGGGGTTGCCCTTGAGCTCCATGATGTCGGCCTGGAGGATGACTTTCTCGAGCAGCTCTTCGACGTTGATGCCCTTCTTGGCGGAGATGTCCTGGCTCTGGTATTTGCCGCCCCACTCTTCGACGAGGAGGTTCATGTTGGCCAGCTCGGTCTTGATGCGGTCGGGGTCGGCACCGGGCTTATCGATTTTGTTGATGGCAAAGACGATGGGCACGCCGGCAGCTTGGGCGTGGTTGATGGCCTCAATGGTTTGGGGCATGATCTTGTCGTCGGCAGAAATGACGATGATGGCGATATCGGTGACCTTGGCACCGCGGGCACGCATGGCGGTGAAAGCCTCGTGGCCGGGGGTGTCGAGGAAGGTGATCTTGCGGCCGTCGGCGGTGGTGACTTCGTAAGCACCGATGTGCTGGGTGATGCCGCCCGCCTCGCCGGCGATGACGTTGGTCTTGCGGATATAGTCGAGCAGGGAGGTCTTACCATGGTCAACATGGCCCATGACGGTGATAATGGGGTTGCGGGGTACGAGGTCCTCGGGACGGTCGGCTTCATCGATCTTGTTGAGCTCGTCGATGACGTCGGCGCTGGCAAAATTGATCTCGAAGCCGAACTCGTCAGCGATAAGCTTGATGGTCTCGGCATCGAGACGCTGGTTGATGCTGACGAAGATGCCCACCGACATGCAGGTGGCGATAATCTGTGTCACAGGCACATTCATCATGGTAGCAAGCTCGTTGGCGGTGACGAACTCCGTCACCTGGAGCACTTTCTGGCTCTCCATCTCGCTGAGCTGCTCCTCCTCGATGCGCTGATGCACCTTCTGGCGTTTCTCGCGGTTGTGCTTCGAGGTCTTGGACTTGCCCATGGGGCTGAGGCGGGCCAGCGTGTCGCGGATCTGCTTCTCAATCTCAGAGTCGTCAATCTCGACCTTCTGGATCTTCTCCTCCTTCTTCTTTTTCTTCTTGCTGCGTTCGCTCTTCTCGCTCTTAGCGTCCGTGTTGGGCTTAGGAGCATTGGAGCCCTGGGCATTCTTGTCGGCATTCTGCTTCTTGCCGGATTCTTCCTTGCCCTTAACCTTGGTGGTGCCGTCGAGGGTGGTGTTGTCGCCTACTTTGACACCTTTATTCTTAATGCGTTTGCGTTTTTTCTTATCAGCGGGATTGGGCTTAGGTTTCTCAAACTGACTGAGGTCAACCATGCCCACGAGTTTGGGACCCTCAAGTTTCTGATAGCGGGTTTCGATGAACTCGGGTTCCTTGACGGCAGGAGCCTCTGCCACAGGGGCTGGGGCAGGCTCTGGCTCGGGAACGGGAGCAGGGGCGGGCGTTGCCTCCGGCTTGGCCTCGGCGGCAGGCTTTTCTTCGACGACGGGCGCATCTTCGACTGCGGGCTTGGCCTCGGCGGCAGGGGTCTCCTCGGCGGCAGGCTTGGCAACAGCCTGCTCGACCTTCTCGGTCTTTTCGACCTTCTCAGCCTTCTCGGCCTTCTCGGCCTTTTGTCCCTTCTTCTTTTTGTCGGGACGGGTCTTGGCGTTGATGGCGCCGAGGTCTATCTTGTCAATGACGTGGAGGCCGGCTTCCTGAAGGCGGGCGGCGGCGGGGTCTTCGGCGATAGGGGCCTGAGGCTCGGCAGCGGGCTTTTCCTCGGCAGCGGGCTGAGGTTCTTCGGGCTGTTCGGCGGCAGGCTTGGGCTCATCGGCAACAACGGGTTCGCTTTTGGCAGGCTTGGGCTCATCAGCCGCGACAGGAGTGGCGGCAGGTTCGGCGGGCTGGTGGCTAGCCTTGTCTGATAGGGCGGAGGGGTAGTTCTTGATGATGACCTCTTCATTGGTCTCCTCGATGCGGACTTCTTCCTTGTCGGCCTCGATGACCACATTGTCTTTCTTGGTGGAAATCTCAATCTTGTCGGCTTGCTCTTTCACGGCGCGCTCGCCCTGGAAGGCATGCTCGACAAGCTCGTACTGCTCAGCGCTGAGTCGGGTATTGGGGTTGAGGTCCACCTGATGTCCCTTCTTGGCGAGGAACTCCACGATGGTGGAAAGACCGACGTTGAGTTCGGTAGCTGCTTTCTTTAATCTGATACCTTTGTTTTCTTCTGCCATTTTACACTCCTTTTTGGGGGTTATACATTATATTAAATTGCACTGAGCGGTAGGGCCAACGATGTGGCCGCTCATGCTATGCCTCCTCTTGCTCTCCTTCGGCCTCGGTGTCTTCCTGTGCGGCATCCTCATAGTCATCCTCTTCGAATTCGCTCTTGAGGATGCGGAGGACGTCGTCGATGGTCTCCTCTTCGAGATCGGTGCGGCTGATGAGTTCCTCCTTGCTCAAAGCGAGGACGCTCTTGGCCGTATCGCAGCCGATGCGGATGAGGACATCGATGATCCACTGGTCGATTTCGTCGTTAAAGTCTCTCAAGTCGACATCGTCGGCATCTTCGTCGCCCGTGCGGTAGACGTCGATGTCGTAGCCCACGAGACGGCTGGCCAGCTTGATGTTGCAGCCGCCCTTGCCGATGGCGAGAGAGACCTGGTCGGGATCCATGAAGACGTCGATCTTCTTGCTTTCCTCATTGATCTTCAAGCTGGAGACCTTGGCGGGAGCCAAGGCGCGCTGGACGAGGATGTCGAGGCGCGGCGTATAGTTGATGACGTCGATGTTCTCGTTGCGGAGCTCGCGGACGATGCCGTGGATGCGGGCGCCCTTCATGCCCACGCAGGAACCCACAGGGTCGATGCGGTCGTCGTACGACTCGACGGCAATCTTGGCGCGTTCGCCCGGGAGGCGGACGATGTTGCGGATTGTGATGAGGCCGTCATAGATCTCGGGCACCTCGGCCTCGAGCAAGCGTTCGAGGAAGATGGGTGAGGTACGGGAAAGGACGATGACGGGGTTGTTGTTGCGCATCTCAACCTTGAGGACCACGGCGCGAATGGTATCGCCCTTGCGGTAGTGGTCGTTGGGGATGAGCTCGCTCTTGGGAAGCGTCAGCTCGATATGCTCTTCGTCAAGGACAAGGATCTCCTTGTTCCAAGGCTGGTACACTTCGCCGATGATGACTTCGCCGACCTTCTCCTTGTACTTGGAGAAGATGAGCGACTTCTCGTAGTCCTGAATCTTGCCGACGAGGTTCTGGCGGATGGAGAGAATCTCACGACGGCCGAAGTCGGACATGTAGATAGGCTCGGAGAGCTCCTCGCCCACCTCGAAGTCGGACTCAATCTTGATGGCTTCGCTATATTCTATTTCGAGATTCTCGTTGGTCACCTGGCCATCTTCGACAATGGTGCGGTTGCGGAAAATCTCGAGGTCTCCCTTGTCGATGTTGACGATGATGTCGAAATTGTCTTCAGTGCCGTAGCGCTTGGCCAGGGCGGCACGGAAAACCTCTTCGAGGATACGCATGAGGGTCTCGCGGTCAATATTCTTAAATTCTTTAAATTCCGAGAAGGAATCAATCAGGTCTAACGTCTTCATTTGACTATATTGTTAATCTTTTATTCAAAACTTGAGGAGCACCTTTGTGCTCTTGATGTCGGCATAGGAGAAGGTGTGATGCTGGGGAGCCACCTTCTTGTTGCCCTTGGTGGTGATGGCGAAGGAGGTCTCATCGGCATCGGTGAGGGTGCCTTCGTAGTGCTGCCCGGTGAAGGTGTCCACCTCCACGTCGCGGCCGATGCGGCTGCGATATTGGCGGGGCATCTTGAGAGGCGCATCGGCGCCTGCCGAACTGACGTTGAGCTCGAAATCCTCCTCCTCGCGGTCGAGGCTTTTCTCGATGGTGCGGCTGAGCTCGATGCAGTCGTCGATATTGATGCCTTCGTCACCGTCGATGTCCACAAAAATGCGGTTATCGGGGGTGATTTTTAGATTTACGAGGTACTTATTGGTACCTTCGAGCGTTTCCTTGACTATGTCTAAAACCTTGAATTTATCCATTATATGCAATAAAATAGGGGACTGACGTCCCCACAATCACTCGCTGCAAAATTACGAACTTTTTTTGATATAATGAAAAAAAACTATCAAAAACATAAAAAAAAGGCTGCTCAACCACCTGTCGCACACCCTCAGGAAGCCGCCCACCTACGGCTCCGAGCCTCAGTCCGCAACCCCCAGTCTCTCAGCCAAGAGGCCGGCATGAGGGTCGAGCTGGGGAAAGTCTCACCCTCACCGCCTCAGCCCGGCGAGGCCCGCCGTGCCCCTCTTCTCCGCCCGCTCGTTATCCCATCGTTATCCCATCGTTATTCGCTCGTTATTCGCTCCATGGAAGGGATAACGAACGGATAAGGAACGAATAACGAACGGATAACGATAGAACGAAAGACGAGCCTGTTACGGGGAAAAGATGAAGCCTCAAAAAAACTTTTTCGTCATCGAATAATAATATTTTTCATTTTGCGTTATTGCTTATTACATTCATAAAAAATAATGAAACAATATCTAGACCTCCTGCAGCACGTGCTTGACCACGGCACCCCCAAGTCCGACCGAACTGGGACAGGCACCATCAGCACCTTTGGCTACCAGATGCGCTTCCACCTCGACGATGGCTTCCCGCTGCTTACGACCAAGAAACTACACCTGCGCTCCATCATATACGAACTGCTGTGGTTCCTCCGCGGCGACACCAACGTGCAGTACCTCCACGACCACAAGGTCACCATCTGGGACGAGTGGGCCGGACCCGACGGCGAGCTGGGACCCATCTATGGCCACCAGTGGCGTTCGTGGGGCTGCGCCGACGGCAGCCACATCGACCAAATCAGCCAGCTCATCGAGCAGATACGCACCAACCCCGACTCGCGCCGACTCCTCGTGTCGGCCTGGAACGTCGGCGAGCTCGACCAGATGCACCTCCCCCCCTGCCACATCCTCTTCCAGTTCTATGTCGCCGACGGCCGCCTCAGCTGCCAGCTCTACCAGCGCTCGGCCGACATCTTCCTCGGCGTGCCCTTCAACATCGCCTCCTATGCCCTCTTCACCATGATGATCGCGCAGTCCTGCGGCCTCAAGTACGGCGACTTCGTCCACACCCTCGGCGACGCCCACATCTACAACAACCACATCGAGCAGTGCCGCCTCCAGCTCACCCGCGACCCGCGGCCGCTGCCCACCATGCGCCTCAACCCCGACAAGAAGGACATCTTCGACTTCGACTTCGACGACTTCCAGCTCGAGGGCTACGACCCCCACCCCCACATCAAGGGCGAGGTCAGCGTCTGACGCCCCTCCCGCACACCAACCCACGCAACGAATCAATTAGTCACACACAATAAACACCCCCAACGCTTGAACTCCAACAACTACTGTATCATCATGGCAGGCGGCTACGGAAGCCGCTTCTGGCCGATATGCAAGTCCAACAACCCTAAGCAGTTCCTCGACATCCTGGGCAACGGGCAGTCCATGCTGCAGAACACCTTCAACCGTTTTGAGCGCATCTGCCCCCGCGAGAACATCATCATCGTCACCGGCGAACTCTACGTCGACCGCGTGCGGGAACAGATCAAGAACCTTGCCCCCTATCAGGTGCTCAGCGAACCCACCCGCCGCAACACGGCCCCCTGCATCGCCTACGCCGCTGCCATCATCCACGAGCGCAACCCCAAGGCCAACGTCATCGTCACCCCTTCCGACCACGCCATCTTCGGGCAGGAACGCTTCGAGCAGGACCTCGAGCAGGCACTCTCGCTCACCGAGAAGCACGACTACATCGTCACCATCGGCGTGCGGCCCACCAACCCCAACACCAAATACGGCTACATCCAGTTCGACGAGGAACCCGCCCTTGAGAAGAACCACAACCTCCACAAGGTCATCACCTTCACCGAGAAGCCGCCCGTCGAGATGGCTCGCAAGTTCATCTCCACCGGCGAATTCTTCTGGAATGCCGGCATCTTCGTGTGGCGCCTCTCCACCCTCCGCAAGGCCTACCGCACCTACCTCCCCTCGATAGCCAAGAGTTTCTTCGCACTCTCCATCGACACCACGGGCAACGACCTCGATAACGTCTATGCCCTCAGCGAGGCCATCTCCGTCGACTTCGGCATCATGGAACATGCCGACAACGTCTACGTCCTCGAGGCCTCCTTCGGCTGGTCCGACGTCGAGTCGTGGGACTCGCTCTTCTCCACCTCGCCCCACGACAGCAGCAACAACGCCCTCGTGTCGGGCAACATCTTCACCTACAACGTCAAGAACTCCGTCGTCCACATCCCCACCGACAAGACCGTGGTCATCGAGGACCTCGACGGCTACATCGTCGCCGGCGACGGCAGCACGCTCCTCATCTGCCCCCGCGGCAAAGAGGACCGCATACCCAAGTACGCCTCCGACGTCGAACTCGCCCAGCTCACCAAAATCAACCGCGCCAGAAAAAAAGAACAAGGAAACAAATAAAACATTATCATATATGAAACGCACTGAGATCAAACACCTCTTCGCTGACAATGTCGAACAGCTCATCGACACCATTGTCAACGTCAAAGGATGGGTCCGCACCAAACGCGGAAACAAGAACGTGGCCTTCCTCGCACTCAACGACGGCTCCACCATCAAGAACATCCAGATCGTCGTCGACCTGGCCAATTTCGACGAAGAGCTGCTCCGCCGCATCACCACCGGCGCCTGCATCAGCGTCGACGGCCTCCTCGTCAAGTCGCAGGGCGCCGGACAGGCTGTCGAAGTCCAGGCCCGCAACATCCTCCTCTATGGCGAAGCCGACCCCGAGAGCTATCCCCTCCAGAAGAAGGGCCACTCCATGGAGTTCCTCCGCGAAATAGGCCACCTGCGCCCCCGCACCAACACCTTCGGCGCCATCTGCCGCATCCGCCACAACATGGCCTACGCCATCCACACCTTCTTCCACGAGCGCGGATTCTTCTATTTCCACACCCCCCTCATCACCGCCTCCGACTGCGAAGGCGCCGGCGAGATGTTCCAGGTCACCACGCTCGACCTCAAGAACCCGCCACGCAAAGAGGACGGCAGCATCGACTACGAGCAAGACTTCTTCGGCAAGCAGACCTCCCTCACCGTCAGCGGCCAGCTCGAAGGCGAGCTCGGCGCCACCTCGCTGGGCAAGATCTACACCTTCGGACCCACCTTCCGCGCCGAGAACAGCAACACCCCACGCCACCTCGCCGAGTTCTGGATGGTAGAACCCGAGATTGCCTTCTACGACATCGACGACCTCACCGCCCTCGAGGAAGAGTTCATCAAATACTGCGTCCGCTGGGCCCTCGACAACTGCGCCGACGACCTCCAGTTCCTCAACCAGATGATCGACAAGAACCTCATCCAGCGCCTCCAGAGCGTCGTCGACACCGACTTCGTGCGCCTGCCCTACACCGAGGGCGTCCGCATCCTCGAAGAGGCTGTCAAGAACGGCCACAAGTTCGAGTTCCCCGTCTACTGGGGCGCCGACCTCGCCAGCGAGCATGAGCGCTACCTCGTCGAAGAGCACTTCAAGAAACCCGTCATCATGATCGACTACCCCAAGGAGATCAAGGCCTTCTACATGAAGCAGAACGCCGACGGCAAGACCGTCCAGGGCACCGACGTCCTCTTCCCGCAGATTGGCGAGATCATCGGCGGCTCCGTCCGCGAAGAGAGTTACGACAAGCTCATGAACCGCATCAACGAGCTCAACATCCCCATGAAGGACATGTGGTGGTACCTCGACACCCGCCGCTACGGCACCTGCCCCCACGCCGGCTTCGGCCTCGGCTTCGAACGCCTGATGCTCTTCGTCACCGGCATGGCCAACATCCGCGACGTCATCCCCTTCCCCCGCACGCCTAAGACCGCCGAATTCTAATCTAGTTAAGAATTAAGATTTAAGATTTATTTGGCGGCTCCCGCCCAATTCTTAAATCTTAATTCTTAATTCATTATATTTGTCCATGCTCGACGACACCTACCGCACCATCGCAGCCCCCGCCGAGGGACTCTACAAGGACAAGGGCAGCAAGTTCCTCTCTTTCGCCATCCCCGTGGGCAGCGAGGAGGAGGTGAAGCAGCACATGGAGCGCCTCAAGAAGGAATACTTCGACGCCCGCCACCACTGCTACGCCTATGTCCTCGGCCCCAAGGGCGAGACCTTCCGCGCCAACGACGACGGCGAGCCCTCGGGCACCGCCGGCCGCCCCATCCACGGACAGATACTGTCGGCAGGGCTCACCGACGTGCTGGTGGTCGTGGTGCGCTACTTCGGCGGCATACTGCTCGGCACCTCGGGACTGATAACGGCCTACAAGGAAGCCACCCGCGACGCCCTCAGCCAAGCCCAGGTGAAGGAATGCACCGTCGACCAACGCTACCGCATCGAGTTCGACTACCTGTCGATGAACTCGGTGATGAAGCTATTGAAGGAATACTCGCTGGTGCCGCAAAACCAGCAGTACGACATGGATTGCAGCCTCGAGGTCGACCTGCGCCTCAGCCTCTGCGAACGCATGGAGAAGGGCTTCGCCGACCTCCGCAACCCCAGCATCAAGCTATCGAAGATCTGATTGCCGCCATAAAGTCCTCCCCAACGCCGACCCATGAAAACCACCCTAATAAGATATAATGCACTTAATCCCCTAGCATGAGCGAACTGTTAGCACAACTCAACGAATCGCAGCGCGAAGCCGCCGCCTGTACCGAAGGTCCCGTGATGATCATCGCCGGTGCCGGCTCGGGCAAGACGCGCACGCTCACCTACCGCATCGCCCACCTCATCGAACTCGGCGTCGACCCCTTCAACATCCTCGCCCTCACCTTTACCAACAAGGCCGCATCCGAGATGAAGGAGCGCATCATCAAGCTCGTGGGCCCCGACGCACGCAACATCTGGATGGGCACCTTCCACTCCGTCTTCGCCCGCATCCTCCGCTCCGAAGCCGAGAAGCTGGGCTACATCCGCACCTTCACCATCTACGACAACGACGACAGCAAGTCGGCCATCAAGCAAATCGTCAAAGGCCTCAACCTCGACCCCAAGACCTACAGCCCCAGCTTCGTCCTCGGCCGCATCTCCATGGCCAAGAGCAACCTCCTCTCGCCCGAGGACTACGCCTCCAACCCCGAGATACAGCAGACCGACAAGGACTCCCACAAGCCCATGATCGCCGAGATATACAAGATCTACAACCAGCGCCTCCGCAACTCCATGGCCATGGACTTCGACGACCTGCTCTTCAACATGAACGTCCTCCTGCGTGACTTCCCCGACGTGCTGCTTAAATACCAGAACCGCTTCCGCCACATCATGGTCGACGAGTACCAGGACACCAACTACTCCCAGTACCTCATCGTCAAGAAACTCGCCGCCCGCTACCAGAACATCTGCGTCGTGGGCGACGACGCCCAGAGCATCTACGCCTTCCGCGGCGCCAATATACAGAATATCTTCAACTTCCGCCGCGACTACCCCAACCTGCACCTCTTCAAGCTGGAGCAGAACTACCGCTCCACCAAGGTCATCGTCAACGCCGCCAACTCTATCATCGCCAAGAACAAGGAACAGATAGAGAAAGAGATATGGACCGACAACGCCGAAGGCTCCCGCATCCACCTCCTGCGCTGCGTCGACGAGCGCGACGAGGGCCGCAAGCTGGCCGACGCCATCCTCCAGGCACACCTCGGCGACAACGCCGACTACCGCTCCTTCGCCATCCTCTACCGCACCAACGTCCAGTCGCGCGCCATCGAGGAAGCCCTCCGCCGCGCCGATATCCCCTACCGCATGTACCAGGGCATCTCCTTCTACGGCCGCAAGGAAATCAAGGACGTCCTCGCCTACCTCCGCCTCGTAGTCAACAACTACGACGATGAGTCGCTCCTTCGCGTCATCAACTACCCCGCCCGCGGCATCGGCCAGACCACCTTGGACAAGATACACCTCGCTGCTGCCGACAACGACGTCGCCATCTGGACCGTCCTCGAGAACCTCACCTCATTCGGCCTCCCCATCGGCAGCGGCGTCATGCAGAAGATTGGCGAGTTTGTCCTGATGATCAAGCGCTTCAGCTCGCTGCTCGCCACCATGAACGCCTACGACCTCGCCAAGCAGATCACCTACAACTCCGGCATCATCAACCTCCTGCGCAACGACGACGACCCCGACAACCCCAACCGCATCGAGAACATCGAGGAGCTGCTCAACGGCATCAAGGAGTTCTGCGAGAAGGATGACCAGTTCGTCGGCAACGCCGACCTCCAAGCCGACGCCAGCGCCACCGAGACAGCTCCCGCCATCCGCACCCTCGACCAGTTCCTCCAGCAGGTGCTGCTGCTCACCTCCGAGGACAAGGACGACGACAAGGAGGCCGACAAGGTCTCCATGATGACCATCCACTCCGCCAAGGGTCTGGAGTTCCCCTACGTCTTCGTCGCCGGCATGGAGGAGAACCTCTTCCCCTCCATCATGTCCATCTCCTCGCGCCAAGAACTCGAAGAGGAGCGTCGTCTCTTCTACGTCGCCGTGACCCGCGCCGAGAAAGAGCTCACCCTCTCCTACGCCTTGACGCGCTACCAGTACGGCAACTCTTCCTCACAGGAGCTCAGCCGCTTCGTCGAAGAGATCGACGGCCGCTACATCGAGATGCCCCGCAGCCCCAAGAGCGCCTTCCCCAAGGTCGGCGAGCTGCCCCGCGCCTTCGACGGCTTCAAGGGCATCAAGCACTCCCCCGAGGTGGAACGCAGCTTCCGCCGCCGCGAGAACGCAAGCGACACCTCCCGCAAGCTCACCCCCAAGGCCAAGGCAGAAAGCAAGGGTCCCTCCGTCCCCAACGACGCTGCCGCCATCAACGCCATACAGGTAGGCATGGTGGTCTCCCACGCCAAGTTCGGACAAGGCAAGGTGCTCTCCATCGAGGGCAACGGCAACGACCGCAAAGCCATCGTATTCTTCGAAAACGTAGGCCAGAAAAACCTCCTGCTGGCCTTCGCCAAACTCACCATCATCCAATGAGAACAGTCATCCAGCGCTGCTCCCGCGCACAAGTGGACATCGCCGGCGAGACCGTCGCCGCCATCGGCAGCGGCATGATGGTGCTCCTCGGCATCGAGGACGCCGACACCGACGCCGACATCGACTGGCTCTGCCGCAAGCTCGTCGCCCTGCGCATCTTCAACGACGCCGACGGCGTGATGAACCTCCCCATCACCTCGGTGCCCGACGCGGGCATCCTGGTGGTGAGCCAGTTCACCCTCATGGCCAGCACCAAGAAAGGCTGCCGTCCCAGCTACATCCGAGCCTCCAAGCCCGACATTGCCATCCCCCTCTACGAGCGCTTCGTCGCCTGTCTCCGCAGCCTCTTCCCCGGCCCCGTCGTCACCGGCCGCTTCGGTGCCGACATGCAGGTCACCCTCACCAACGACGGCCCCGTCACCATCCTTATCGACACCCAAAACCGTGAATAGTCACCCAACCCAACAACAGTCAAAAGACAACAAACAATAAACAACCGACGGCTCCCGCCCAGTCCCCAGTCCCTAGTCCCTAGTCGGCGACCGAAGGGAGCCCAGCCCCCCCCCAAAAAAATGCCCCACACCTTAAAAGAATGGATTGCCACAACGCGCTACTGGTCCTTTTCCGTGTCTGCGCTGCCCGTAGTGGCTGGCACCGCATACTTCTGTGCCCTCCGAGGCTTTTCGCACATCGACTGGCTTAGTGCCGCGCTGGCCGTCGTAGGCGTCGTACTCTTCCATGCCGCCGGCAACCTGCTCAGCGACGTGGGCGACTTCCGTTCGGGAGCCGACAGCCGCGAAGCCTACGCCATACCCAACCTCGTCGAGCACCTCTTCGAACCCAAGGAATACCTCCGTCTCAGTGCCGTCCTCTTCGCCCTGGGCATAGCCATAGGGCTTTTCCTCACCTGGCGCTGCGGCTGGCAGCTGCTCCTCATCGGCGGCGCCGGGTTCCTCTTCACGCTCCTCTACACCAAAAGCAAGAACCTCTGGCTCAGCGACCTCAACGTCTTCGTCATCTTCGGCATCCTCATCCTCATGGGCACCGGCTTCGTGGTGACCCACCAAGTGCAGTGGTCCGTCCTGCTGCTGTCGCTGCCCATCGGGCTCATCACCCTCTCCGTGCTGCATGCCAACAACACCGTCGACATCAAGACCGACGCCGCCGCGGGGCTCCGCACCGTCGCCATGGCACTAGGCGTGGAACGTTCGGCACGGCTATACATCCTCTACCAGCTCACCCCCTTTGCCTGGATGCTGCTCTGCGTGCTCTGTGGCTGGCTGCCCTGGACCGCGCTGCTCTGCCTCCTGTCGCTGATACCCGCGGTGGGCAACATACGGCAGGCCGCCGCCTACAAGGCCCGGGGTCGCGATGCCATGCTGGGCCTCGACCTCCGCTCCGCCAAGCTCCAGCTCATCTTCTCGCTAACCCTTTCCATCGGACTCTTCCTTGCCGCGTTCCTTCTATAGCAGTTCCTGCCTGGTACCCCTCCTCGTTGCCGCGGCCTGGTGGTTCTATCTGTTCTCACCCTGGACGGCGGGCTTGACCAACTTCTGGGTCACCATGACCCTCGCCACCGTCAGCCTCGTCGCCATGGCCATGCTGCTGCAGCCCGACAGCTGGGCCGTCCTGAAGCGCGACATGGGCTGGCGCCAGCTCCTCGGAGGACTCCTGCTGGCCGCCCTGCTGTGGTGCCTCTTCTGGGTAGGCGACAAAGTCAGCAGCCTCCTCTTCGGCTTTGCCCGCAGCCAGGTCGACAGCATATACGGCATGAAGGCGGGACTCCCCCCCTGGCTCATAGCCTTGCTGCTGCTGTTGGTCATAGGGCCTGCCGAAGAATTCTTCTGGCGCGGCTACGTCCAGCGCAGCCTCGCCCTCCGCTGGGGTGCCGACAAAGGCTTCCTCGCCGCCACCGCCCTCTACGCCCTCATACACCTCTGGTCCTTCAACTTCATGCTCATCATGTCGGCGCTGGTCTGCGGCCTCCTCTGGGGCTTCCTCTACCGCCTCCAGCCCAAGTGGCTCCCCGCCCTCGTCGTCTCCCACGCCGTATGGGACGCCTGCGTCTTCGTCGTATTCCCCATCTGAAGGATGCCGCGGCATCCATCCGCCTATCCCTCCCATCTTGCGCGCGTACCTTATAGAAAAAAATAGCCCTCTCCACAATATATAGCCCTCATCCACGTTCTATTGTGTCAAAGCCTAAGACCATGAAAAAGACAATACTTCTAGCCGCCCTCGTGGCAATCTGCCTGGCCTCCTGCCAGAAGGAAGACAACATCCGACCCATCTATGTCGACCCCAACAGCAACATCGTCGTCCCCGAAGGCGCCATAGCGAGCCTCTTCTCCGTCGACACCCTCGGCCACTGCGTCTGCATCTCCAGAGGCAACCTCCAGTGGTGTCCCATCGGCATCCACCAAGTCCGCGGCGGCGTGGCCCTCGGCACCTGGCGCTTCGCCCTCCACCAGTACGACATCGTCGGCGCCGACAACCGGTACCTCTCCGACAGCAGCTACCTCTGGATCGACCTCTTCGGCTGGGGCACCAGCGGCTATGGCGGCAAAGAGCCCTACCTCAACGTCACCGACAGTCGCGACTACGGCATCGACGCCGCCAGCTCCATTGCCGGCACCGACTACGACTGGGGCCTCCACAACGCCATCTCCAACGGCGGCGACACCGTGGGTCTCTGGCGCACCCTCACCGATGCCGAATGGCGCCACCTCCTCATGGGACGACGCAACAGCCGCCTCAACGGCGTCGCCGACCCCTGCTATGCCGAAGTGCGCATCGACGACATCCCCGGACTGCTGCTGTTCCCCGACCATTTCGTCTGGCCTGCCACCCTCGGCGCCAAATACCCTGCCCACATCAACACCCATCCTGATGCCACCTGGCAAGAAGTCACCCAATACACCCCGGGCGAGTTCGCCCATCTCGAAGCCGCGGGCTGCGTCTTTCTCCCTGCCGCGGGCTACCGCACCGGCACCTATGTGAACCATGTCGCCTTGGGAGGCCACTACTGGTCATCCACCTGCTACGACAGCAACAACGCCTGCCACCTCACCTTCTACCCCCAATACTCCCTCTTCGAGATCGAGCCCTACTCCTTCCGCTACTACGGCATCTCCGTCCGCCTCGTCCACGACCTCTAGACACCACCCCGCCGCGGCAGCCGCACCCCTCCAAATCTTAATCAACTATTAAAAAGAATTAAGATTAGTTAAAATATTGCCTATTTTTGAACCAAAAAAGGGGGCAACGACTCTTATATATAAAGGCAACGCAAATGAATCATTCCAAAAAAAACATGATTATGAAAAAGAGTATCCTCCTCGCGGTCCTGATCCTGCTCGCCGCCACGCCAGCCCGGGCGGATTGGGGTGCCGTCTTCAGCGACGTCAGCCCTTCGGGACATACGTTATGGTTCTACGTCAACTACGACCTGTCAACCGTCACGGTCACCTTCCCCAGCGGCGACACCCAGACTCCCTACGAAGGGTATGCCAGGCCCACGGGCACGCTGGTCATCCCCGACACCGTATCCTACTACGGCGACATCTACCCCGTCGTCGGCATCGGTGACAACGCCTTCTATGGCTGTGGCGGCCTCACCAGCGTCGCCATCCCGGCCACCGTCACCTTCATCGATGCCAACGCCTTCCGCAACTGTTCGAGACTCGCCAGCGTCAACATCCCCGCTGCCGTCACCCGCATCGAAAGCGGTGCCTTCTTCGGCTGCAGCAGCCTCGACAGCGTCGCCATCCCCAGCGGCGTCGCCCACATAGCCCAACACCTCTTCTCCGGCTGCACCAACCTTGTCGACGTGAGCCTTCCCGACTCCCTCCTGACGATTGGCGAATATGCCTTCCAGCAATGCAGCAGCTTAGTCAGGCTGGTCATCCCCGACGCGATGTACAGCATCGGCAATGGCGCCTTCAATGGCTGTGCCGACCTCACCAGCGTCACCCTGGGCAGCGCAGTCAAGGACATCGGCTCCTATGCCTTCAGCGGCTGCAGGGGGATGCTCGCCATGAGAGCCAACCGCAGCACCCCGCCGCTAGTCGGCATCGGCGTCTTCCTCGGCGTTCCCAAGGGCATCCCCTTCTACATCCCCTGCGGCAGCCGCTCTGACTACCAGCATGCCGACCAGTGGTCCGCCTTCACGCAATACATCGAGGTAGGCTGCACCTACAGCGTCACCGCCACCACCTCCGACGAAAGCATGGGGCACGTCACCGGCGGCGGCGCCTACCTTGACGGCGACACCGCCACCCTCGTCGCCACTCCGCACGAAGGCTACCGCTTCGACCGCTGGAACGACGGCGTCGCCGACAACCCCCGCCAAGTCATCGTCGCCTCCGACACCCTCTTCACCGCCTACTTCCTCCCCCTTGCCGGCATCGATGCCGAAAAGCCCTCGCGCTGCAGGCTCTATCCCAACCCCGCCACTGGGCGGGTGACCATCCAAGGCCTCGGCGAAGCGATCCTCACCGTCACCATTCTCGACATGGCTGGCCGTCCCGTGGCCGCCTTCACCCCCAGCGGTAGCGCCCCCTCGTCCCCGAGCCGCAGCGCCTCCTTCACCTTCGACAGCTCCAGCCTGCCCCCAGGCAGCTACATCGTCCAAATCCAGACACCCACCCGCCAGCACCACCAAAGACTAGTCCGCCTCAACTAAATCTGCAAAATTCAACTCCATCAATTCATAATACTTAGAATGAAGGGGCTACCACCTTGTCTTCAACCGAGGCAAATAAGGGAGCGTGAAAACTAGTATGTCTCAACTAAGGTTGTAAACTCGGCCTCGTCCTCCGCCTTATCCAAGACAATTAACGATAAAAACAATTTTTTTTGAGAATACACCGACAAGTGCAACCGCCTCGCAGACGATGGTGCTGCGGGGCGGCTGTTTTATATAGCTCCGTGCTGCCGCTAGCCTATTCTGCTACGGTGGCACTGTGGCGATAAGCGCAGGGGACGGCGGGCTGGGAGGGGGCTAGTAGTTGCTGATGTATAGGATGCGGCCGTGAGCTACCAGTTGGAAATGCTTAAATAGCGAATGCCATCAAAGTATGTCCTATACTGGTAAAGTGGGCATGAAGTAACACTACCGTCTACCGGACATCCATCGGCAATTGTAATAAATCGAGACCCGCACTTAGGACATTCTATAATTGAAACGTCCCAATCAGATGACATCCGAAGTAGTGAACTATCATTAGGACAGGTACGCTCATAAGCATAAAATTCGTCTCTGCTATTTCGTATGATTACTATACCATTATAACCTCCGATAACATACTCATAGCTTGGCCAAATAGTGAGATTGTGAAGTGTGTAAATGTCGATAGACTCTTCTGGTACATAGCCAAAGGGAACTTTGCAACGACCCTCTTTTTCACAGGAGGCGAAAAGAAGGAGCGGCAGGATGGCGAGAAGCATCAGTAGAAGGCGGCTCTCGGTTGACTGCGCCATCCTTGAGGGATGAAAGAAATTACCAGAAGTTTGTTTCATAGCGAATGGATATCTATTTCTGAATAATTCCTTGATGTTTGTTGTATTCAAAACGTTTTGTCTTTGACTCCTGCGGCGACAGCCGCGAGGTCTCTTTATCTCCTTTGTCTCCTTGCGGGATGGCTCTGGCGGCTATTTCGCCCCATAGTCGCCGTAGAGGGTCTTGAGGAGGACTTGCCCCGTGACGGCGAGGCTCTGCTTGTCGACGTGCGAGAGGTTGTCGCCGAGGGTGTGCCAGTAGGGGAAGAAGCTGTTGTCTTTGTCGTTCTGGACGATGTCGAGCATGGGGATGCCAGCGAGGCGGTTGACGTAGTAGTGGTCGTCGAGGATGGAGGGGGTCTCGCTGTTGATGAAGATGTTGTCGTAGCCCAGGGAGGCGGCGACGTTCCAGACTTTGTTCATGAGGGTGCCGGCATAGGTGCGGCTGACTTCTTCCTTGGTGTAGCGGGGCTGCTGGGTGCCTACCATGTCGAGGAGGATGCCGTAGAGGGCGGTGTAGTAGGGTCGGTGGGGGTTGCGGCTCCAGTACTGGGAGCCGAGGCACCAGGGGTCTTCTTGGTAGTCGTCGGACCAGTCGGGGGTGCCTTGGTCTTCGACGTCGAAGAAGATGATGTCGACGGCGGCGTCGAGGGGCTGCTGGCTGATGGCGCGGGCGAGCTCGATGAGTACGGCGACGCCGCTGGCGCCGTCGTTGGCGCCGTCGATGGGCTTGTGCTGGTTGGCCTCATCGGGGTCGTGGTCGGCCCAGAGGCGGCTGTCCCAGTGGGCGCCGAGGAGTATGCGGCGCCCGCCGGGGTTGCTGCCTTTGGCCTCGATGGAGGCGATGATGTTCTTGCCGCGGACCTCTTGTCCGTTCCAGAGGATGGCGGGGAAGTCTTGGATGATGACGGTGTCGCACCAGCGTCGCATCTGCTGGGCGAGGTAGACGGCGCAGCGCTGCTGGGCGGCGCTGCCGGGAGTGCGGGGGCCGAAGGCCACTTGGTCGGCGACATACTGGTAGGCGCTGTCGGCGTCGAAGGCGGGGACGGCGACCTGGCTGTAGTCGATGCCGGTGGCGGCAGGCGTGTTGCCGGCGTTGCGGTGGCAGGCGCCGAGCAGGAGCAGGGCGGCGGCGGCAAGAAGGAGTTTTTTCATGGGGTTGCGTTAGTTACTTGATGCGCTCAGCATACTCGCAGGTGCGGGTGTCGACCTTGATGCGCTCGCCTTCCTTGATGAAGAGGGGGACGCGGACCTGGACGCCGGGTTCGACGGTGGCGTCCTTCATGGCGTTGGTGGCGGTGTTGCCAGCGAAGCCGGGCTCGGTGTAGGTGACAACGGTCTCGATGAAGGGGGGCAGCTCGCAGAGCAGCGGGGTCTCGGTATCGGCATGGACCGTGATTTCGACATACTGGCCGTCCTTAAGGAACTGCGGGGCGTTGATGATGTTCTCGGGGATGTAGATCTGCTCGTAGGTCTCGGTGTGCATGAAGACGTGCATGTCGCCCTCCTTATAGAGGTAGGTGTAGGGACGGCGTTCCACACGGACGATGTCGATCTTGGCGCCGCTGGGGAAGGTGTTCTCGAGGACGCGGCCCGTCTTGACTGAGCGCATCTTGGTGCGCACGAAGGCAGCGCCTTTGCCAGGCTTGACGTGGAGGAATTCGACGATGGTGTAGATGTCGTTGTTGAAATTGATGCAAAGTCCGTTCTTGATATCGGTCGTTGTTGCCATAATAAAAGTGTGTAAATTAAATGATTATTTTGATGATTTCTTTTTTTCTTCGGCATAGAGCTGGGTGAGGCGGCGGAGGTCGTTCTTGAGCTCTTCGTTCTCGGCATCGGCAGCCTGGCGGCGGGTGCGTTCCATCATGAGGCGGCTGAAGACTGCCAGCACGAGGACGCAGAGGGTGAGGTTGAGGGCCCAGGGTCCGTCCTTGTGGAAGAGGAAATAGAGGACGGTGGCACCGATGATGAGCAGGTACGATATGTATTCGTAGATCTTGAGATTTCTTTGGTAATTCATGCGATGTTGCTATTTATATATAATATGCACTATATCTAATAGATACAAAAATTTTGCGCGAAGAAATGATGCCATTTTCGCGATGCAAAGGTACAAAAAAATCTGAAAAAGTTTGATTATCTGAAGATTTTTTTGTTACTTTGTAATGTCAAAAATGCCCCCAAACGGGCGGGACGACGCATTATAAACGATTGAATATAAAAAGAATATAATAAATATTGAGTATATGAAAAAATGTGCAAAAATCTTTTTGTCGCTCTTATTAGTGGTCGGATTGATGTCGGTCAGCGGCGCGATGGTGTCGTGCAAGTCGTCGAAACAAACCACGATGTACCAGCCCAAGAAGTATAAGCAGACGAAGACCGTGAAGTCGAACATTTCGGTGAGGGGTACCAACAAGAAGAATGGCTCGACCTATCGCTCTTATTAGACGGCTTGTCGTCCTGGCGCTGCTGCTAGGGTCGGCGACGGCGATGGCCCAATACGAGCTCAGCGGGGAATGCAGCCTGACGGGCACTGTCACGCTGACGGTGTATGACGGCGACTCGACCTACCACACCTATACGGATAAGGTGAGCAAGGGGCTCTTCTTTTTCGAGGGCGAGGTGGAGGGTCCCGTGTTGGCGTCGCTGACGCATCCCGCGATGGCACGTCCGCTGTATTTCTATCTGGAGAACAGCGACCTGCGCATCGTCATCAATGCCTCGAAGCCCGAGATGTCGCAGATAAAGGGTTCGCGCAGCAACAGCGAGTACCGTTACCTGATGGAGCGCTACCGCAGCCAGTCGGACCCCACCGCCTTCTTGAAGCAGTCGGTGCGCGAGAACGCGTCATCCATCTACCTGCCTTATGTGCTGCACTCGCAGATGTCGTCGTTGGACGAGGGGGTGCTGCGGCAGCTGGTGGGACAGCTCACGGGTGCCGCCTGCCATACCTATCACTACACGCTGCTGCGCCGCTGGCTGCGGCAGACGCCAGCCGTGTCGGAGGGTGTGGAGATGCCCGACTTCGCCTACCTTGACGCGCAAAAGCAGCGCCGCCTGTTTGCCGAGACGCGCAACCAAGAGGGCTACACGCTGCTGTTCTTCGGCGCCAACTGGTGCGATATCTGCAAGAAGCAACAGCAACAGGCCGAGACCTTCCTAGCCAACAAGCCCGCCGAGGTGCTGAGCATCCAAATCGACGACAACCCCAACGGCTGGAACGCACAGTATCTCAAGCAGCTGAATGTCGACCACCTGCCTTATATGATCCTCGTGGACAAGGACGGCGTGGTGGTGAGACGCGACTTGCGGATTTGGGAAATTAGCCAGCTGCACTGGAGAAAGTAGGACTAGGGACTTAGGACTGAGGACTAGGGACTGAGGACTAGGGACTAGGAAACCACCCTTCAACCTTCACCCTTCACCCTTCACCCTTGAACCTTGAACCTTCACCCTTATCTCCATTCTGTCGATGACGGCTTTGCACTCCGGTCTCGAGAGCGAGCTCTCGGACACTCCATTTGAAGCCGTTCAACTTTCACCCTTCAACCTTCAACCTTCAACTTTCACCTTTGACCCAACAACCTACGGCTCCCGCCCAGTCCCTAGTCGGCGACCGAAGGGAGCCCCAATCCTTCAAACCTATCCTATCATGCTTTATCCAATGAAATTCATGCCGCTGTACCTGAACAAGGTGTGGGGCGGCAACAAGATTAAAGAACTCGGTTTCGACTATGACCCCCTGCCTAACTGCGGCGAGCTCTGGGCGCTGTCGGGCGTGGAGGGCCGCGAGTCGGTCATCGCCAACGGCTTCCTGGCCGAGAGTACGCTGAACGAGGCGCTGGAGGTGTATATGGGCGAGCTCATCGGCGAGAAGAACTTCGACCATTTCGGTCTCAACTTCCCCTTGCTGGTGAAGCTCATCGACGCCGCCGACAAGCTCTCCATTCAGGTACATCCAGACGACACGCTGGCGCAACAGCGCGGCATGGAGAACGGCAAGACGGAGATGTGGTATGTGCTGGAGGCCGAGGAGGGCGCTGAGATCGTGGACGGCTTTGCCAAGAAGGTGACGACAGAAGAGTACCAACAGGCTGTGGCCGAGGGCCGCGTGGAGGAGCTGCTGCACATAGAGCATCCTCAGGCGGGCGACACCTTCTTCATCCCGGGCGGACGGGTGCACGCCATCGGCAAGGGACTGCTGCTGGCAGAGATACAGCAGAGCAGCGACTGCACCTACCGCATCTACGACTATAACCGCCCCGGCAGCGACGGCAAGCTGCGCGAGCTGCATGTCGCCGAGGCCTTGGAGGCCATTGACTTCTCCCCTACCGCCGACGGCAAGACGCACTACAACTATACCCCCGGCCGCACAGTGAAGCTGGCCGAATGCCCCTATTTCACCACCAACCTGGTGCCGCTGGACAAGCCCGTACGCAAGGATTTCAGTTCGCTGGACTCCTTCGTGGCCTACCTCTGCGTGGAGGGCATCGCCGCGGTGAAGACGCTGGAGACCATCGTGCCCATCCATGCGGGCGAATGCGTGCTGGTGCCCGCAGTGGCAGAGACTGTGGAGCTGTTCTCGGAAGGACCCGCCAAACTGCTGGAGGTGTATGTCGACCCCGACCAATGGGTGGACAACGGCCGCAGCCACGCCCACGACTTCGACTGGATTGCGGATTTCGTGGGGAATGTTCCCAGCGGTCGCGACTAGGGGACTAGGGACTTAGGACTTAGGACTTAGGGAAAACTTTGGCGGAATACGCAATATTTTTTATTTGTTTTCGTTATATTGCATTATGAGAAGACCTCAAATTGTAAATCGAATAGCTGAGTCGCTTAGGCAAACCGTACCCACTGCCGAGAAAATCCTCTATGGCAGCGAGGCTAGGGGTGACGCATGCGAAAATAGCGACATCGATTTGCTTATCCTCGTGGATGGCGATACGTTGTCCATTTCGCAGGAAGAGGCTATCACCACTCCGTTGTATGAAATTGAGTTGGCGACAGGCGTCCCAATAAGTCCATTGGTCATGCTCAAACGCCAATGGTACAGCCGTACCATCAAGACACCCTTTTTCATCAATGTCATGAATGAAGGGATTCGCCTATGAAGCAAGAACTTGATGACGAGAGCCGTTCGGCATTGGTCCAATTTAGAATTGAACGGGCTAAGGCGACTTTAGAAGAAGCAGATCTCCTTTCCAACCATGGATATCATAATACCGCGGTGAGCAGGCTATACTATGCTTGCTTTTATGCAGCAGAGGCCCTGTTGCTCAAAAACAAAATCCAAGCACAGACACATGCAGGGGTTAAGACCATGTTCGGCATGCACTTCGTAGCCACTGGGAAGGTACCCATAGCAATAGGTAAAACCTTATCCACATTATTCGACAAGCGTCAAAGTGGCGATTACGAAGACTTTATATTCTGCGACCAACAAGATGTTTCTGATTTAAAAGCTAAAGCCGTAGTATTCATTGATTATATTTGTTCGCTTTTGTAGGGGATAAATAGGGAGAGCTAGGTAAAACCCTGTGGGACTAAGAAGGACTAAAATAAGCTAGAGAGAGTCTAAATCCCTTAGAACTTGCGTTTGCGGATGGAGAGGAAGACGGCGGCGGTGCTGATGGCCAAGACCATGAGGAAGGTGAGGAGGAAGTCGACGGCGCGCATGGACACGGGGAAGGCGCTGACGACGAAGTTGTCGCCCATCTTGATGAGGCCGAACTGCTGCTGAACCAGACATACCACGAAGCCCACTACCAACCCACACACGACGCCCATGGCGGCTATCATGACGCCTTCGATGCGGAAGGTCTTGCGGAGATCTTCGCGCGTCATGCCCAGGCTGCTGAGAGTGGCGATGTCGCGTTTTTTGTCGAGCAGCAGCAAGGAGAGCGAGGCCACGAGGTTGAGGGTGGAGATGAGCACGATGAGGGCTAGGATGAGGTAGATGCCTATGCGCTCGCTGCGGAAGACCTTGAAATAGATAGGCTGCTGCTCGAAACGATCGCGCACGGTGTACTGGCTGCCTAGCAGGGTGCGCACCTCTTCTTTGATCCTGGCCGCTGCGCGGTCACTGATGCCTGGCTCTAGGGCGATGGCCAGCGCGGTGCATTCGTCGGGGGCATAGTTCATCAGCTCGCGCACGAAGGCGATGTCGGCAACGACGTAGCGCTCATCGATGTCTTTCTGGATATAGAAGTTGCCGCCAGGCATGGCGTAGCCCGTATTGAGAGCCTGTTCCATAGTCATGCCCAATGCCACGCCGCGCTTGGGGATGTGGACGGCGACGGGCAGGTTGGAGAGGGAACGGATGCCTAAGTCGTAATAGACCTCGGCGCCGAAGAGCAGGAAATAGGCGGGCGGCGGGGTGGCGAGGCTGTCGCCGACAGGGGTTTCGCAGCGCAGCTGGTAGACGCCTTCATAGAGGAGCGTGTCGAGGCCGGTGACGCGCCGGTATTGGTCATCCACGCCACGGAGGGAGACGATGGCCTGGTTGTGGCGATAGGTTATCCAGGCATTCTCCTCGGCAATCTGCGAGACGGCACGGACGCCCTCAAACTGCTGGAGCTTGTCGTAGTCGATGGTGGAGACATGGAACGTCTTGCCCGTGGCGGGCTGGACGAGGAGGTGCGGGTCGAAGGAATTGAAGAGACCCTGGGTAAGGAGGCCTATGCCGTTGTAGACACTCAGCACCACGATGAGGGCCGTGGTGCTGACGGCGATACCGATGAGCGATATCCAAGAGATGATATTGATGACACTCTTCTGCTTGCGCGAGAAGAAGTAGCGACGGGCTATAAAACGGTGCAGATGCTCACTTTTCACGTTCGCGAGGATCCTTTCTCACTGTTTCAAGAGCCGCTCGATATTCTCGACATAGTCGAGCGAGTCGTCGAGGTAGTAGTCGAGCTGGGGGATGATGCGGAGCTGCTTGCCTTCGCGGTTGCCGAGACGGCGGCGGATGTCGGAGGCGTAGGTGAGTATGGCGTCGATGATGCCCTGCTTGGTGGCGGGCTCGGCGGGGCGGTCGGCATAGGCAGGTATCTCGCCGATGGGCATGATGCTGACATGGACACGGGCGATGGAGAGGTCGGGGCTGATGCGCACGCCGGTGACGGTGATGAGCGAGTTGCCCAGCACAGGCTTCATCTCACGCAGGAAGATGTCGCCGAGGTCCTGTTGGATGAGTCGGGCAATTTTTTGTTGTCTGGTAGATTCCATAGGAAAGGATTACAGTCTCCAGCCGATGCGGATGGGGACGAAGACAGTCTGCTGGACAAAGATGACGCCCACTTCGGCGTAGAGGCTGTGGTAGTTGCGATACATCTGCTGGAGGGCATGGTCGTAGAACCAGTTGAGGCCGGTGTAGCACTCGATGTAGGGGCTGATGGTGTTGCCGTAGTTGCCGGGGTTCATGAGGAAGCTGCCGCCAAGGCGGGCGCCGACCATGGGAGCCCAGGTGTCGCCCACGGGACGGAAGTCCATGTCGACAAAGAGATGGGCCTCGTGGCTGGGGGTGTAGGGGATGTTGCTCTTCTGGGTGGAGAAGCAGTAGTTGTAGCCCAAGCCGCCGCCGAGGAAGAAATCCTGGCTGAGGTTCTTGCCAATCATGAAGTTGAAGCCAGCAGCCTCTTCGTTGTGGTTGAGGCGGTAGCCTTGGGGGGTATCGTTGGGCTTGACGCCTTCGGTCTCGACTTTGCCGTAGTTGCCGACATTGTGGAGATAGCCGGCTTCCACTTTGATCATGAACTCGGTATTGGGTCTGTCTTGCGTGTATTGGGCCGTTGCGGAGGTAGCGGCCAGGAGCATAAGGGTCAGAATGACTGTTTTAATATTTTTCATTGTACTATAATTTGCGAATGCAAAGATAAGAAATTATTTTGGATTAGCACGACATAACTTCCCGCCGGGAGGTTGTGGCGGAGGGTGTCGCCGCTGCGCATATCATTCATTTGCAACACTTTCTTGCCCGTTGTATCCAAGACAATCACATTGAAAAAATCATCGTAATCCTGCAAATCGATGCGGAAAAAATCGCGTGATGGATTGGGAGAAATCGCAATTTTGGCCTCGCCCCTGCCCTGCACAGAGGGCTGGGAGATGCCGACGAGGGCGGTGTCGATGACGCCGAGGGTGTACTGTCCCGGGAGGAGACGGGCGGTGAAGTAGCCGCTGGCGATGGTGCTGTTGGAGGTGCGTCTGCGGCTCACCACCTGCCACTGCTGGCCGGCGTCGGGGCGGTAGAGGAGGCAGAGGGAGTCCAGGGTGTTGCGGTTGTCGTAGAAGCCTAGGTCGACATTGGCGGCACCGCTGGAGCCGTTGCTGCCCTGGTTGTAGAGGAAGCGGCCGGTATACTCGGTTTCCCAAGGGAGGATGCCGCTCACCTGCCAGTAGCGGTCGGCCAGGCGGACGACGCCGTCGAGGGTGTCGCCCGTGGGGTGTACGAAATGGTGGCCCATATGCACCCAAGCCTCGGCGGGGCTGTCGGGGACACTGATGGCGCAGAAGCTGTTGTCGAGCTTATAGAGCCCTTTGGCGCGGATAAGCACCGTGTCGTCGACGCAGGCGTCGGAGAGCTGGTGGTCGTAGTCGACCACGGCGAAGGAAGGCACGAAGGGCAGGGAGAACTCGCTGGTGGCGACGCTGTCGTCGAAGAGCATCCACTGCTTGCTGCGCCGCAGGTCGGAGGAGAAGAAGGTGACGGGCACGCGGTTGCCGCGGGCATAGCGGTCGGTGCCGCGGAGCAGCTGGCGCAAGGTGAGCCGAGCGGTGTTGTCGTACATGGGCTCGAAGCGGTCGATGGAGTAGTCGACGAAACCGGGGTTGAAGACATGGAAATCGAAGAAGCCCGTGAGGTCGATGCCACTGTAGAGGCTGAGGCTGTCGCGCAGGGAGGCGGCGTCGAGGTTGCCGAAAGCGCAGCCATAGAAGAGGCGGCGCATGCAGCTGTAAAAGAGCGAGTCGCCGAGGACGCCACGCAGCGAATGCCACACCATGGCGCCCTTCTGGTAGGTGGTGGTGCCGTAGGTATAGAAGGGCGACATGCCTGAGAGGGCGCGATAGCCGTCGTCGTCGAGGTGGGCGGAGCGGAGCACGGCGGAGAGCTTGCCCTGGTAGTAGTCGCAGGCAGCCTCGGGGCTGAAGGCGGCCTCGGTGGCCACCTCCTCGCAGAAGGTGGCGCCGCCCTCGTTGAACCACATGTCGCCTTCGCCGGCACAGGTGATGAGGTTGCCGAACCAGGCGTGGGCAAACTCGTGGCAGATGGTCATCTGGCAGCTATTGGAAAGGGTGGCCATGCAGCTGCTGACGAGGCCGATGTTGCTGACGTGCTCCATGGAGCCCTGGGGGGTGGAGATATAGCCGATGCGGTCCCAGCGATAGGGGCCGAAGCAGCGCTCGTACATGGGCAGCACGTCGTCGAGGATGCCGTAGGCGGACTGCACGGCGGCGCTGTCGTGGGTGGTGAAGCCAATGAGGGCGGGATAGGTGTCATAGTGGCCCTGGTAGGTGCGCTCGATGAGGTGCCAGTTGGCCGAAGAGACGGAGACCAGATAGGTTGGCGTGGGATGGTCGAGGAGCCAGACGCTGGTGTTGCTGCCGTCGGGGTTGGCGGTCTCGCTCTGGCGGAGGCCGCTGCAGACAGCGCGCCAGCTGGGCTTGGAAGTGACCTCGAGGCGGTAGGTGGCCTTGTCGTAGAAGTTGTCGCGACAGGGGAACCAGCTGCGGCCATAGACGTGGGGATAGGCCTGGAAAGCCACGCCGAGGTTGTAGTGGATATTGTTGTCCATGTGGAGGCCGCCCCAGCCATAGCTCTCGAGGTAGCCGTTGGTGAAATAAGGCACGCTGACGACATGGGTGTCGCCCGGCTGGCCGCCGTTGATGTTGACGCGGAGCTGCGCCATATCGCGGTCGTAGCTGAAGCCGCGGACCACCACGCCGTCGAGGCTGACGGGACGGATGGAGTCGCAGATGAGGTCGAAGGTGATGCTGCGGCAGGGACGGGTGAGCACAAAGGTGATCTCGGCGTTGCCACGCAGCTGCTTGGCGACGCTGCTGCCCATGTCGAGCACGAGGTTGTAATGCAGCACATCCACCGAATCGGAAACGGCATCTTGGGCGGAAACCTTCCCCATGAGCAAAGAGGATATCAGCAAGAGGCTGATTATCAGTTTATATTTCATAATGTACCATTATTATTTATTTTGCAAAGATAGCAATTTTTTGGCGAATAGTGAAAAGTGAAGCATGAATTGTGATGAAAAAAATGCAAAAAAAGCAACTTTTTTTTTGTGGGTAAAAAAAAGTTCGTATATTTGCATTGTGATATTAAAATAATATCATTTCAATAAAGGAAATATAATCAATCAAATAGCGTAAAAAGAAAACTATTAAAAACAAATCAAAATTATGGAAACAAAAGAATTTTGCAAAAAAATGAGTGGCTGCAACAATGGATTCATGCACCTTTTCATCAACCTTGTGCTGCTTCTGGCGATCATTTTCGGCACCATCTTCCTGGCTGGAAAAAATGAGGACTTGGCGGGCATCTTCTGCACCATCATGTGCATCGTGTACATCTTCCAGTGCATCGGCTTCATG
>X415_White_Rhinoceros__coassemble_24_pt1 | contig 48540 bp, 42 predicted proteins | sample X415_White_Rhinoceros__metabat2_low_PE_004 | metagenome-assembled genome bin X415_White_Rhinoceros | reverse complement strand
AACTCGCGACCCCGACCTTGGCAAGGTCGTGCTCTACCAACTGAGCTATTTCCGCGTTGCGATTGCAATATTTCAATCAACTCTTTGCTTCATTTTTGGGCTGTTTCCCTCCTTGAAAGCGGGTGCAAAAGTACGAACATTTTTTGAATTACAAAAAAAAATCTCACTTTTTTTTGACAATATTTTTAATCTCATTAAGCTTAAGCAAAGCTTCTATAGGCGTAAGTGTATCAATCTCAATATCTAGCAATTTATCACGTATCTCCAGCAAGGTGGGGTCATCGAGTTGAATAAAACTGAGCTGATAGCCATCTTCGGGCTTGCAAATCTGCACTTTTTTGCTCGGTTTTTCTGATTTTTGACCTTTTTCAGATATCTTTTCATTCTTCGATTCGAGCAACTCGAGCATGCTATTCGCGCGCTTCAAAACCTGTGCAGGCATGCCGGCCATTCGAGCGACATGAATGCCAAAACTATGTTCGCTGCCTCCCAGTTCAAGCTTACGCATGAAAATCACTTTATTGCCCACCTCGCGAACGGAGATGTGGTAATTCTGTATGCGTTCGTACTGGTCGGCCATCTCAATAAGTTCATGATAATGGGTGGCGAACATGACCTTGGGACGAGCTTTTTTGTGGTCGTGGAGATATTCGGTGATGGCCCACGCAATGGAGATGCCGTCATAGGTAGAGGTACCGCGCCCAATTTCATCGAGAAGCACCAAGCTCCGGTCGGAGATGTTGTTGAGGATGCTGGCAGTCTCGTTCATCTCGACCATAAAGGTCGACTCGCCAGAAGAAATGTTGTCAGAGGCACCAACGCGGGTGAAGACCTTGTCGACAATGCCCACATGGGCCTCTTGGGCAGGACAATAGCTGCCCATCTGCGCCATCAGCACGATAAGGGCGGTCTGACGAAGCAAGGCCGACTTACCAGACATGTTGGGGCCAGTGATGATGATAATCTGCTGCTTGTCGCGGTCGAGGTATACATTATTGCTAATATATTGTTCGCCCAAGGGAAGCTGAGTCTCGATGACGGGATGGCGGCCCTCCTTGATGTCAAGGGTGGTGTCGTCGGATATGTCCGGACGACAGTAGTTGTTGGCGAGTGCAACCTCGGCAAAACAGAGCAGGCAGTCGAGACGAGCCACCAACTGGGCATCGTACTGAATGGGTTCGAGGAAACCGAGCAATGCATCAAGCAGCTGTGCATAGAGCTGCGCTTCAAGAGTCAGTATGCGCTCTTCAGCACCCAAGATTTTCTCCTCGTATTCTTTCAGCTCAGGCGTGATGTAACGTTCTGCATTAGTAAGTGTCTGCTTGCGGATCCACTCCTCTGGCACCTTCTCTTTGTGAGAGTTGGTCACCTCCAAATAATAACCAAATATATTGTTGAAGCCTACCTTGAGGGTGGTAATGCCAGTGCGTTCGCACTCACGGCGCTGGAGGTCAACGAGATAACCCTTACCAGAACCCGCCATATTGCGCAACTCATCCAATTCGGCATTGACACCTGCGGCGATGACACCTCCCTTGTCGAGCTTGACTGGCGGCTCCTCCATGATTTCCTTCTCGATGCGTTCGAATATGCTTTGGCAAGGGTTGAGTTGCTCGGCCATGCGCTTGAAGGCCTCGTCGTCCACAACCGCACAAAGCTGCTGAATTTGGGCGATGGCAGCCAGCGAGCGTTTTAGCTGAAGCAATTCACGAGGGTTGATGCGACCTACCGAAGCCTTAGAGATAAGGCGTTCGAGGTCGCCAATAGCGCGCACCTGCGGCAACAAACGCTGAGCCAAATCGCGGTTGCGCAGCAGTTGGTCGACCACATGCAGGCGCTCCTCAATGGCCGACTTCTCCTTCAGCGGCATAAGCATCCAGCGTCGTAGCAAACGCGACCCCATGGGCGTAGCCGTCTGGTCGAGGACATCGAGCAGCGTGCGAGCGTTCTCGTGGGGAGAATAGACAAGCTCGAGGTTGCGGGCAGTGAACTTGTCGAGCCAGACATAGCGTTCCTCCTCAATGCGGTTGATAGTGCAGATATGCTGAGTCTTATCGTGCTGGGTTTCCTGCAAGTAGTAAAGCGAGGCGCCAGCGGCAATGATACCTTCTGTGAGTTCCTCCACGCCGAAGCCTTTGAGCGAAGTAGTGCCGAACTGTTTCATCAGCAGTTCGTTGGCAAAGTCAGAGGTAAACACCCAGTCGTCGAAGGTATTGGTGTAGTATTTTTCAGTAAAATGATCTAGGAACCAGTGGAGCTTCTTGCGTTGCAACACCACCTCGGCGGGGTGGAAACTCTGCATGAGCTTGTCGATGTAGGACAAGTCACCCTGTGCCACATAGAACTCGCCCGTGGAGACGTCCAGGAAGGAGATTCCATGGATTTTGTCGGCAAGGTGGAGACCGCAAAGAAAGTTGTTCTCCTTGACATCCAGCACCATATCGTTGTAGGATACACCCGGGGTCACCAGCTCGGTGATGCCACGCTTGACAAGATTCTTGCCCGCCTTCTTGGGATCTTCCAGCTGTTCGCAGATAGCCACGCGGAGCCCCGCGCGAACCAGTTTGGGCAAATATTGGTCGATGGCGTGATAGGGTATGCCAGCCAAATCAGTATAGGAACCCCCGCCGCTCATTTTGCGGGTGAGGGTGATGCCGAGGATGTTGGAAGCCTTGCGGGCATCCTCGCCAAAGGTCTCGTAAAAGTCGCCGACACGGAAGAGCAGCATCGCGTCGGGAAACTTGCGCTTCATCTCGGCATGCTGTCGCATCAGCGGGGATTCGTTTTCTGCATTCTTGGGCATATCACTAATACATATAAAAATAAAGTAACGGCATCAATGATTTTTTATTGCAGCCATTGCCACAAAAAAATATCAGCCTTTATCAACATTTGAGACCTCAGTCTTCTCATCGTCGGGCAATCGCACAATCTTGTAGCCGACAAGAGCCACTATCAGCGACATGATGGGCGATAGCATGTTAAAAAAGCAAAATGGCAGATAAGTCAAGGTTGGCACGCGCAGCACAGTGGACTGGGTCATCCCGCAACTGTTCCAAGGGATGAGCACCGAGGTGATAGTGGCGGAGTCTTCAATGCTGCGGCTGAGCAGCCGACCTTCGTAGCGCAATTTCTTATACATATTTTGATAAAGGCGGCTAGTGAGAATGATGGAAAGGTATTGGTCACCCATGATGAGGTTGGAAAAGACTCCAGTTGCGAGGGTGGCGCCCACCAGTCCGGCACGTGAGTGGACACGTCGGGCCAAGCCATCTGTGATGGCCTGCACCATGCCGCTGCCCACCAAGGCTCCGCCGAAAGTTGCCGCACATACAATGAGGAAGATAGTGGGCATCATGCCCATGATGCCCGAGGTGGAGACCAATGCATCCATGGTCTCTGAGCCCGTGGCGATACTAGTGGAATTGGCCAGCAGGACGAAGGTGCCACGAAAGGCCGACTCAAGGGTTAGCGAGTCGCTACCGGCTATTTCGGCTACCAAGTCCGGCTGTGCAATGAGGGCAGCGATTGCAGCCATCACCGAGGCGCTCAGCAACAACAAGATGGCTGGCACCTTGCGCCATATCATGACCGCCACGACGGCAGGCACGATTAATAGCCAAGGGGAAATATGAAAAGTGGCACGCAATACCGCGTCGACCTCTTCAACCTGTGCCTCGCCGATAGTCGGATGACAAAGACTGACAATCAAATAGATGATAAGCGAGATAATGAAAGCAGGCCCCGTGGTGATGAGCAGGTAGCGGATATGGTCGAACAACTTCACGCCCGACATTGAGGAGGCCAGCACCGTGGTGTCGGACATGGGCGACACCTTGTCGCCGAAATAGGCACCCGAGATGATGGCACCAGCACACCATGCCGCCGAGAATCCCAATGCCTGTCCAATGGCCAGCAGGGCCACCCCGATAGTGGCAATGGTGGTCCACGAACTGCCAGTCATCACCGATATTAGGGCACATATTATGCAAGTAGCAAAAAGATAGATACCCGGCGTGATAACCTTCAACCCATATACAATTAAGGTGGGCACGATGCCGCTGGCCATCCAACTGCCGCTGATGGCACCAATCAGGAGGAGGATGACGATAGCCGGCCCCACATTGTGCAAGTTCTGGCCGATAGAATCCTCCATCTTGCTCCAAGGCACATGGCACACCCCCATGGCTATCAGCACAATAACCCCTGTGGAAAGCAGCAAAGCTACCTGGCTAGCCCCACCCAATGCTTCAGATCCGAAAATCTTCAATACGCATGCAATCAACGCAATGAGCACAATAAAAGGAATCATGCTCAACAATACAGAGGGCTTCTTTTCGGGTCTTTTCATAAACACAATAATATATTAATAACGCAAACAAACAATATTATTGTCTGCCTACGCAAATAATCTCCGACCAGCATCCTCCCTAATCCATGGCAATGGCAACCGCCTCACACTCCTTTACGTTTTTGCTCGTTCAACTACTGTTCAGTTGCCCTTCTACTATACTGCTTCGGTGAACGGAAAAGGAACGAAAAAATGATGGGATAATTCATGAAAGTCATCACGACGTGATGATTTTTCTTTTTATGTCAGAAAAAAATAGTAATTTTGCAGCCGATTTGGTCGCCAAGAAGGCGTCAAAAGGGAATGCCGTGAAAGTCGGCAACAGTCCCGCTGCTGTAAGGCTCAAGAGTCTGAGTTCGACACAATTGCCACTGTGTAGCGTCATAGCTGCATGGGAAGGTCTCGAACCTCGGGAGCCAAAGTCAGAAGACCTGCCAAACCGCTAACAATCAACGCCCTCGAGGAAAGGGAACGTAAATTAATGAAACCGAGAAGACTTTTAGTCCTATTTTTGGCATCTTATCTATCGCACCTCTCGCCCATCTCCGCGCAAGACAGTGTGAAAAATGCGGTCACATTGCCCGAAGTCAGCATCACCACCTTCAACGAACGTCCAGACGAACTATTCACCCAGACTCCCACGCAGGTGCTCTCCACCAACGAGGTGCAGCGCCTCGCCGGCCCCCAAGTCAGCGACGCCATCAAGCTCATGTCGGGCACGACGCTCAAAGACTACGGCGGCATCGGCGGCGTGAAGACGGTGTCGGTGCGCGGATTGGGCAGCCAGTTCAGCACCCTCGCCATCGACGGCATCGCCGTCAACGACTGTCAGAACGGACAGGTCGACCTCGGCCGCTACCTGCTCGGCAACAGCCAGTTCATCTCCCTCTCCAACGGCCAGTCCGACAACGCATTGCAGTCGGCACGCAGCTATGCCTCCGGCAGCATCATCAGCCTCCAGACCCACGAGCCGGAAGGCACCGAGGCCACCGTCGGCGCCGAGGCGGGATCCTTCGGATACCTCTCCCCCACACTCGGCTTCGGACGCAGGCTCAGCCGGCGCTCCGCCATCTCTTTCTGGAGCAACTACACCCGCTGCGAGGGCGACTACCCCTACACACTCTACTACACCGCCAGCCACAACGACAGCTCCTCGCACCAGGTCAGGCACAACTCGCAGATGCAGATGGGCACCGCCGACCTCAACTATTTCTGTCGCTTCGACAGCCACCGGCGGCTGCACGTCAAGGCCCACTACATGCAGGACTACCACGCCCTCCCCGGTCCCGTCATCTTCTACTCCGCCAAGGAGAGCGAGCACAGCGAGGCGCGGCTCTTCTTCACCCAGGCCCGCTACACCCATCAGGCAGCCCGCTGGGAATGGCAGCTGCTGGCCAAATACCACAGCAGCGGCGACCTTTACGAGGACACCGCGGCACGCACCCCCTCGGGAGTGCTGCGCAACGAATACCGCCAGCAGGAAGGCTACCTCTCGCAAGCCTTCCTGTTCCATGACGGCCAATACGACGGCCCCCGCACCTTCACCCTCAGCCTCTCCGCCGACGAGGCGCTGACCCAGCTCCACAGCAACCTCTCCGCCCACAACGAGGTGCAACGCACCTCCCTCCTCGGCGTGCTGGCCGCACAATATCGCCCCCACCTGCTCCGCTACCCCGCCCGTATCTGCCTCAACGCCAACCTGCTGGGCACCTACGTCAGCGACCGCGAAGCCGCAGCAGCCTCCACGCCCTATGCGCGGCTGACCCCCTACCTCGGCGTCACGCTCTCGCCCAACAGGGCCAGCAGCCTCACCTTCCGCTACTTCTACAAGGAGACCTACCGCGTGCCCAACTTCAACGAACTCTACTATTTCACCGTCGGCCGCGCCCTCCAGCCCGAGAAAGCACGCCAGCACAACCTCGGCATCAGCTACCACAGCCGCACCATCCTCCTGCGCGACAGCCTCTCGGCGTACAACAGCGCCACCCTCGACCTCTACTGCAACCGCGTCAGCGACAAGATTATCGCCACCCCGACCAACAACATGTTCCTTTGGTCGATGGCCAACCTCGGCATCGTCGACATCTGGGGCCTCGACCTCACCGGCGAAGGACAGTATTACGGCAGGCTCCCCCTCACCATCAGTTTCGGCTACAGCTACCAGCACGCCGTCGACCACACCGACCCCGCCAACAAGACCTACGGTCATCAGATACCCTATACCCCTCGACACAGCGGCAACATCAGCCTCACCGCCCACGCCAAGTGGTTCAACCTAGGCTACAGCGTCCTGCTTGCCGGCAAGCGCTATAGCATGGGACAGAACAGCGAATCCAGTCTTGTGAAAGGCTACGTTGACCAAGGAATTACCCTCAGTCGCGAGTTCCACTTGCACAAAGGCAGCATCAATGCCAAAGTGCAGGTACTCAATCTATTTGACGTGCAGTATGAAGTCATCAAGAACTACCCCATGATGGGCCGCAACTACCGCTTCTCCCTATCCTGGAACATTGAATAGCCCGCCACTGGTAATCCTAGCCCTCACATAGAAAATCCTAGAACCCTAGAAAAACCTAGCCCCACAAAAAAAAGTAAAGATAAAAATTAAAAAATATGAAGAAAATCACCCTCTACCTCTGCCTGTCAGCATTAATCCTCTTTGCCAGCTGCAATCCCGAGCAGCCCCAACCCGTCGACCCCACCGCCCACGGTACCTACGCCTACCTTCTCAACGAAGGTTCCTGGGGCAGCAACAACGCCGAAATCAGTCGAGTGAACATCGCCGACGGCGCCATTGAAACCAACTGGTTCTCCCGCGCCAACGGTCGCGGGCTGGGCGACGTCGCCCAAGACCTCCTCCACTACGGCAACAAGCTCTACGCCACCGTCTACATGTCCAACGTCCTCGAAGTCATCGACCCCGCCACGGGACGCAGCATCAAGCAGCTCGACTTCGGCACCCGCGGCCCGCGCTACCTCGCCTGCCACGACGGCAAAGTCTACGTCACCTGCTACGACCGTACCGTCGCACGCATCGACACCGCCACCCTCGCCATCGAAGCCTCCTGTCCCCTCAGCGGCATGCAGCCCGAACAGCTCTGCGTCCTCGGCAACAAGCTCTATGTCTGCAATAGCTGGCAATACGACAACAACGGCAACTGCGTCTACGACAGCACCTTGTCCATAGTAGACATAGCCTCCTTCACCGAGGTTGCCACCCTAGTCGTGGGCTACAACCCCGGCAAGGTCAAGGCCCTAGACAGCCAACGCCTGCTAGTGCTCTGCGCCGGCGACTACGGCACCCACAACGCCGCCACCCTGCTGCTCAACACCGCCGACAACAGCCTCCAGCCCCTCCCCATCGCAGCCACCAACTGCGACACCTACCAAGGCCGCATCTACTCCTACGCCGTGACCTACGACGACGACTACCAGCCAACCGCCGCCTTCTACTGCGACAACACCCCCATCCTCCAAAGCCATAGCGCCACCCTCGCCAACGCCTACGGCATCAACGTCAACCCCGCCAACGGCGACCTCTACGTCTGCAACAGCCCCTACGGCGCCAACGCCGACCTATACTGCTTCTCCCCCGACGGCACCGAACGGTGGCACGTCGAAGCCGCCAATTACGCCTCGAAAATCGTTTTTTAAAAATACTTTTTTTGTAATTGAAAAAAAAGTTGTATTTTTGCACGTTCAAAACACATTCAAAAAAAATGGTTTTGAACGTGCTAAACATTTTATATTGAAACAATAATATACTATAAATGAAAAAAATAGTCCTCACTTTAGCTTTGGCAGTATGTGCTTTTGCAGCCAACGCACAGCTCGTAATTAGTGCCAACATTGGCGGAAACATGACCTCCGGAACCATCAACTCAACCACGCACGTCACCGTCGTCACCGACTCCACCTACTCCAGTGAAGCCCCCATGGACAAAGCCAGCTCCTTCACCGGCGGTCTCCAGATCGGCTACAAATTCGGCAAGTGCCAAGTAGGTATCGTCGGCGGCTATACCAGCAGTTCGACAACAACCTCCGCCCTCGACCCCACCTGCATCCCCATGATCGACAACGCCTATTACGGCACCAAAGGTGAGATGACTGTCAAGCAGGCCTCCCTCAAGGTCGCCCCCTATTTCCGCTACGACGTGGTCACTACCGGCGATGTCTCCATCTTCGCCCAGCTCGATGCATTCTACATCATGTCCATGGATCCCACTGTCAGCGCCACTGCCCACTATTTCTCCAAGGTATCCTACAATGACTTCGCCTACGACACCTCCTCCACGTTCGTCCGCCCCTGCAACAGCACTAGCCTGGGCGTCAACATCACCCCCGGTCTCAACTGGCAGCTCACCAAGAACTGCGGCATCGACCTCTTCCTCGACTTCCTCTCGCTGGGCTTCGCCACCACCACCACCGTCATGGACAACTACACCTTCAACGTTGTGCCTGGCGTCGGCGGTTCCTTTGAAGCCGGCATAGCCAACACCGTCACCACCACCACCAAAACCACCGAGTACGGCGGCGCCATCACCGGTACGCCCATCCTCACCAAACTTGGCCAAAACAACTGGGTTCGCGTTGGTTTCTACTTCACCTTCTAAGACATTGTAGACTATGAGAAAGTTTTTAATTGCATTCACATTCTTGGCTCTCGCCACAGCGGCAAACGCCCAGTTTGTCGTCAGCGCGCAGCTCGGCGGCAACTTCGCCACTGGCAACATGAGTTCCCAACTGCAGTATGTCGACTCCATCGGGCCCCACTCCGAAATCACCGACACTCCTTTCGCCAACCAACTTTCCACCACAGGCGGCATCAAATTCGGTTACCAGTTCGGCAGCCTTCAGGTAGGTCTTTGCGCCAGTTTCTCCTGGAGCCACACCCACGCTGACCAAAGCGGCTCCCAATACTACCTTGCCAACCCCGCCAACCCCTACATCACCAGCGCCGAAACCTTCGATATGGAGAACTACATCGGCTGGTATACCCAGCACGCCAGCGCCCTTACCATTGCCCCTTACGCCCGCTATGAGTTCATCCAACTCGGCGACGTCGCTTTCTTTGCTGAACTCAACGGCTATTTCTGCAAATCTTTCAAACCCGTCAAGCACGACTATCTCGACTGGACCTGGTTCGACCTCCACAACACCATCGACACCACCTACAACATCGACCTCTCGTCGGTATCCCTCGGTGCTAAGGTCACCCCCGGCCTCAGCTGGCAGTTAACCCCACATTGCGGCATCGACCTCTACCTCGACGTCCTAGCCCTCTGTTTCGACTATACCACCATCACCGAGATTACCGTGGTCGACGAGTTCGACTATACCGCCTCACCCCGCGTGCTGGCTCGCCGCACCACCACCACCACCGTCTCCTCTTCCACCGCCCTCGGCTTCGGCCCTTCGGGTTCCCATCAGCTCAGCGGCAACGACCGCAACTGGGTCCGTGTAGGCTTCAACTACACCTTCTAGCCGCCACACCGCCTAGTCGAAAAGGAGCTACTCCTTAGTGAAACATTGTTTTTTCATATTATTGGCAATCGCCCCGCTTCTCACCATTGCGCAACAGCCAGTGGTCTCGAAACTGGGCGATTGGATTTCTGATACCGTCATTCTCACAGGCAGCCTCCAGGGGATGGCAGTCAATGGCAGCAGTATCGTACTCCTACGCCATGGAGGCCAATGCCTCATCCTCGACACCACCCAACAGCGCTGCACCGCATCCTTCCATCTGCCCCACAACGACACCCACTGCAACAACGCCTCATTCTCATCCTCCCGGCGAACCCCCGGCGACACGTTCCCGTTGCTATACGTTTCTAGCTGCTTCGGCGACAAAGCCTGCCTCGTCTATCACCTCGATGCTCAAGGCGCCATGCTCCTGCAACGCATCGTCTACGAGAGCGACTGCTTTCCCGTGGCACAGGACTGGTGCCTCGATGCCGACAGTAGCTATCTATATGCTTTCGGCGGCCGCCGAGGTGGCATGATGTACCTTAAAAAATTCCATCTTCCAGATACCGCCCCCTCCGAGATACACCTCACCGATGGCGATGTCCTACAGATAGTGCCCGTAAGTTGTGTCAAGGTGGCTCAAGGCAGCAAGATACACCATGGCCTCGCCTACCTGCCCGACGGTGACGAACCGGGACAGTACTTCCTGCACATCATAGACCTAGCCTCTGGTCAAGAAATCCGCACCATCGACCTCAATGCCATCGGTCTCGAGCCAGAAGGTGTCGACATCGCCGACAACGCCATCCTCATCAGCTTCCACACACCCGACCCAAGAAACAACGCAGTCTACCGTTTTCCTCTCTGACCTCATGACGCACACTGCCTCATACCAATCGCCCTTTGGTCCCATTACACTCGCCAGCGACGGCAACGCCCTCATCGGGCTCTGGTTCGAGGGGCAGCGCCACTACGGCAGCACCCTAGGCGACGGCCTGCTACGCACCACCGACGATGTCATTCTCAAAACTTGCCGCTGGCTCGACAGCTACTTCAGCGGCAGGTGCCCCACCTTCACACCTCCGCTGAAGCTGGAAGCCACTCCTTTCAGGCAATGCATCTACCGCTTGCTGTTGCAAGTGCCATACGGCACCACAGCCTCCTATGGCGAAATAGCCCATCGCTACGCACAACAATATGGGAAGTCCCTCCCCGCATACCAAGCCGTAGGCAGCGCCATTGGCCGCAACCCCATCTCGGTCATTGTCCCTTGCCACCGCATCATTGGCAGCCACGGGCGACTAGGCGGCTATGCTGGCGGCTTGGAAATCAAGCAACAGCTATTACAACTCGAAAACATTAACACCCACATAATATGAACGAAGTCATCCACAACATCATGCAGCGCCGCAGCTGCCGTACTTTCGACCCCAACCGCATGCCCTCCGACGACGACCTGAGGCAGATCGCCGAAGCAGGCACCTGGTCACCCACCAGCCGCGGTTGCCAAAACCCCATCATCGTCGCCGTCACCAACCGCCAGCTACGCGACAAAATCTCGCGCATGAATGCTGCCATCATGGGACAGGTTGACACCGACCCATTCTACGGAGCACCTTGCATGCTCATCGTCCTAGTCAAAAAATCAGAGAATGCCGCCTACGACGGCCCTATCGTCATGCAGACGATGATGCTAGCCGCCGAGAGCCTCGGCATCAACAGCTGCTGGATCCACCGCGCCAAAGAAGAATTCGAAAGCCAAGAAGGCAAAAAGATACTATCCGACCTCGGGATTGAAGGCGACTACATCGGCATCGGCCACGTGGCCCTCGGCTACACCACACAGCCGCTCCCAGCTCCCAAACCCCGCAAAGCCGACTACATCCACTGGGCAAAGTAAAAAAACTAAAGCCTCCTAGTTCTCCCTAGAATATCCTAGTCTCCCCTAGAACATCCTAGTTTCCCAAGAGAGGAAAAAAAGCACCAGCCAAAAATAATTCTTAAATAAAAAAAGGCCCCTTTTTCAAGGGGCCTTTTTTTAAGTGGTCTGTGGCAGATTCGAACTGTCGACCTCTTCCGTGTGAAGGAAGCGCTCTAAACCAACTGAGCTAACAGACCATTCCTCCTTACTCTTCTGTTAAAAAAAGGCGAAGACCTGCTTCACCTTTTCTTATCTTCAATTATTTCACCTAATGTGATCTGCACAAGATTTGAACTTGTGACCTCTTGCCTGTCAAGCAAGCGCTCTAAACCAACTGAGCTAGCAGATCATTTTCTCTCGAAAAGCGGTTGCAAAGATACGACTTTTTTTTCATTCCAACAAATTATTTTTCAAAATAATTCCCAAAAACCACATTACCAGCTAATTATTTTCACATCCAATCTCTCGTGATTATCCAGAGATTGGGCTTCTTTGACCCCATTTTCCACAATTTCGCCCCTTTTGCAATCAACGAAAATGGCAAAAATTAATTACATGCTAACAATCAGTTACTTACAATATTTATATAAAAATATATATGCCAATTGAAAAAAAAAACGTATCTTTGCAAAATAAAACGATAATAACAAAACGTTCAACAAATAAACTAAATTACTATGAAAAAGATTGTTATGGCTCTTGCCGTTATCGCCATGGTTGCATGCTTCTCTTCTTGCAAAAAGACCTGCTCTTGCACCTACAAACTCCTTGGTATCAGCTACACCACTGAAATCAGCAAAGAGGATCTCGGCGTGAAGTTCTGCTCCGAAGCCAATAAGACTGGCATCAACATCGGCGGCGTCAATATTGCAGACGCAAATTGCGAATAATTCAAGAAGTTAGCAGAACAATTCAAAACAGCCGTCCCATCATGAGGCGGCTGTTTTCCTTAACACAACCAACATCATGGCAGATAATTACTTAGAGAAACGCTACGAGGAGGTCTTCGGATCCGGCCGTACCAAAGTCAAACGCATCGGCCACACCCTCGACGAATTGCTGCTGCGCAACCGCAGCCACCGCGGCTATAACAGGGATTATGTGGTGAAACGCGAAGAGCTGGAACGCATCGTGGGTGTCTGCAGCAAGATCTCTTCCGCCTGTAACCAGCAGGTGCTGCGCTACCGCCTTATCACCCGCGACAGCGGTGCCGACATCGTCCTCAGCAACATCCGACTAGGTGCCGCACTTCCCGAGTTGCACCTGCCCCTTCCAGGCACTGAACCCGAGGCTTTCATCATCGCCATGAGTATCGCAGCTGAGTCCAAACTGGTGGACATCGACTTAGGCATCGCTCTGCAGAGCATGTCGCTCAAGGCCGTAGAGATGGGACTCAATGCACTCATCATCGGTGCATACAACAAGGAGAAGGTGATGTCCGAACTATCCCTGCCCTACCCTCCATTGGCCATACTAGCCGTTGGCAAAGGCATCGAGAAAATTGAGCTGACCCCCATCACCCCCGACCAAAGCCACGCATACTACCGCAAGGACGGCATCCACTACGTCCCCAAGATTAGTGCTATAGAATTGATTGTTTAGCGGGAAAGGTTATTGGCTATAGGTTATTGGTATTACTGGCGGAGCATATTATAAATTATAAATTGCTTAATCGCTTTCCGCTTGTAACACCTCTTTCTCCATGGAGATGACAAGATGGATGTTTAGTCCGGAAATATGGATGCCGAAATTGCCATCCTTGCAGTCACGTACAATCGTACCAGACAGCCCCGCAAAATGACCCGCGACAATATGGACGGGAGCTCCCAATTTCAAGCTATCGGTATTATGCACATAAACAGATTCTTCTGATTCTACGAGGCGTCGCATGGCCTCTATTTCGCGCTGTGGGATGATGGCAATGCCCGTATTGTGGAACTTCACAAAACCGCAAACATTGTCAAGGGAATTGATCCTTACGAAGTCGCCTTCGGTCATTTTGACGAAGGTGTAGGATGGAATCAGCGGCACTTCCACCCGTTTCATTCTGTCGGACCATTTACGCAATACATGGCGCAATGGCAGATAGGCCTCCATGTGGAGGTCATTGACGAGGGCTGCTGTTACTTTTTTTTCAGATCTTGGTGCCGTGTATACGGCCACCCATTGGGGAGTGTTGGTGAGCATAGACGAGTTATAAAAAAAACAAAGCCCCCCACCTGGGCAGGGGGCTTTATGATGACAGACTAATTAGTCTTTGTACTCAGCGATGATGCCGGGAATCTGGTCGGGGGTGAGACGGCCGTAGACCTTACCGCCAATCATGGCGACAGGAGCAAGACCGCAGGCACCGACGCAGCGGAGGGTGTTCAGCGAGAACTTGCCGTCGGCAGTGCACTTACCAATCTGGACGTTGAGGTTGCGCTGGAAGGCATCCAGGACTTTCTCAGCACCACGGACATAGCAAGCGGTACCCAAGCAGACGTCGATGGGGTATTTACCCTTGGGCTCCATGGTGAAGAAGGAGTAGAAGGAGACAATACCATAGACGCGGGAGACGGGGATGTTGAGCTCGTGGGCGACAACTTCCTGCACCTCGGCGGGGAGGTAGCCGAACTTGCCCTGAACCTGGTGGAGGACATTGATGACCTCGCCACCACGATTGCCGAAAGAAGCAGCAATCTCTTTGATGACTTTGATTTTATCTTCAGATAACTTGATGTTAGCCATTTTCTAATGTTTTTAAATGATTAATTGATGCTTATTTCGATTCGATTTTGTCGGATTTGTCGAAATAGTGGGTGTGGAGCTGCTCGTGGCTGAGGTGGCCGCAGGGTTCGCCATAGTATTCCTTGTAGATGGCGATGATGTCGGGATTCTCATGAGACTTGCGGATGGGCTTGCCAGCGTCTTCGCGGTAGGTAGCTTCCATACGTTTCTGGATGATGTCGCTGTGGCCGTGGTGGTAGGGCTGGCCGGCGCCGCCGATGCAGCCGCCGGGGCAGGCCATGACCTCGATGAAGTGGTAGCCGTTGGGGTTGCCGTTGCGGACTTCTTCCATGAGCTGGCGGGCGTTGGAGAGACCGTAGCAGACAGCCACCTTCACGGGCAGGCCGTTGAAGTCGACGGTAGCGGTGCGGACGCTGTCGCCATAGATGCCGCGGACGACCTCGAGGTCGATCTTGGGCAGGGGCTTGCCGCAGTAGATTTCGTAAGCGGTACGGACAGCAGCTTCCATGACGCCGCCGGTGGCACCGAAGATGACAGCAGCACCAGTGGACTGGCCGAGAGGACTGTCAAAGTCTTCCTCGGGAAGGGTGTTGAGGTCGAGGTTGCACTGCTTGATCATGTGTGCCAGTTCGCGGGTGGTCAGCGAGAAGTTGACATCGGGATCGCCGTTGACCTTGAATTCTTCGCGGGCGCACTCGCTCTTCTTGGCGAGGCAGGGCATGATGGAGACGACGACGAGGTCTTCGCGCTTCACGCCGATCTTCTGGGCGAAGTAGTTCTTAGCGACAGCGCCGAACATCTGCTGGGGAGACTTGGCGGTCGAGGGGTAGTCGAGCAGGTCGGGGAAGTTCTTCTCATAGAAGGAGACCCAACCGGGGCAGCAACTGGTGAAGAGGGGCAGCTTGACATTCTTGTCGCCACCGAGGAAAGCTTTCACGCGGCCGAGGAGCTCGGTGCCTTCTTCCATGATGGTGAGGTCAGCGCTCCAGTCAGTGTCGAAGACGTAGTCGAAGCCGAGGCGGCGGAGGGCAGCGGCCATCTTGCCGGTGACAATCTCGCCGGGCTGCATGCCGAACTCTTCGCCGAGGGCGACGCGGACGGCAGGAGCGGTCTGGACGACAACCTTCTTAGTAGGATCGGCGATGGCCTTCAGGACGTCGCCAATGTTGTCGACGAGGGTGAGTGCGCCGACGGGGCAAACCTGGACGCACTGGCCGCAGTTGACGCAGCTGCTGTCGCCGAGATCCTGCTCGAAGGCGGGAGCCACGACGGCCTGGAAGCCACGGTTGACGGCGCTGAGGGCACCGACGCTCTGGAATTTGTTGCACATGGTCTCGCAACGACGGCACATGACGCACTTGTCAACATCGCGGTAGACGCTGAGGGTGGTGTCCTTGCGATAGGTGCTCTGGGCGCCCTTGAAGGGAATTTCCTTGATGCCGAGGCGTTTGGTGAGGGCCTGCAGCTCGCAGTCGCCGTTCTTCTCGCACTGGAGGCAATCGTTGGGATGGTCGGAGAGAATGAGCTCTACGACAGTTTTGCGGGCGTTGATGACGCGGGCGCTATGGGTGAGGACTTCCATGCCTTCGCACACGTCGGTGGCGCAGGCGGGAGCCAGGTTGCGGCGGGGCTTGCCGTTGAAGTCCTTAACGACCTCGACAACGCAAACGCGGCAGCCGCCGGGTTTGTTTTCAAATTTCATCCCGTTGAGCTCGAAATAGCACAGAGTGGGGATATCGATACCGGCCATGCGGGCAGCTTTGAGGATAGTAGTGCCTTCAGGAACCTGAACCGGTCTGTTATCTATAGTGAGATTAATCATTTTCGTTCTTTAAGATTAATAGGTTATTATTTAACTGAAATAGCACCAAATTTACAGCCGCTGATGCAAGCACCGCACTTGAGGCACTTCTCGGCGTCGATGGTCATCGAAGCCAGCTTGTGTCCGGGAGCGGTGTAGTCGGTACGGGTGATAGCGTCGGCGGGGCAGCCCTTCTGGCACTTGCCGCAACCGATGCACTTCTCGAGGTCAATCTCGTACTTCATGAGTTTCTTGCAGACGCCGGCACGGCATTTCTTGTCCACGACGTGCTCCACGTACTCATCCCAGAAGTTGTCGAGGGTGCTGAGCACGGGGTTGGGACTGGTCTGGCCAAGGCCGCAAAGGGCGGTGTCCTTGATGACAGCAGCGAGGTTGCGGAGCTCCTGGAGGTCGTCCATGGTGCCGCGGCCGTCGGTGATCTTCTCAAGGATCTCGCAGAGGCGCTTGTTGCCGATACGGCAGGGGGAGCACTTACCGCAGCTCTCCTCGCAGGTGAACTCGAGGTAGAACTTGGCGATGGCGGGCATGCAGCTGGTCTCGTCCATGACGACCATACCGCCAGAACCCATCATCGAGCCGGCAGCCACGAGGCTGTCGTAATCGATAGCGGTGTCGAGGTGCTTGGCAGTGAGGCAGCCGCCGGAAGGACCGCCGGTCTGGACAGCCTTGAACTGACGGCCGTCCTTGATGCCGCCGCCGATTTCGTAGATAATCTCACGCAGGGTGATGCCCATGGGAACCTCGATGAGGCCCACGTTGTTGATCTGGCCGGCCAAAGCGAAGACCTTGGTTCCGGGAGACTTCTCGGTACCGATGGTGCGGAACCAGTCGGCGCCCTTGGTGATGATGACGGGGATGTTGGCGAAGGTCTCAACGTTGTTCACGTTGGAGGGTTTCTCCATGTAGCCGCTGACAGCGGGGAATGGGGGTTTCAAGGTGGGCTCGCCGCGCTTGCCTTCCATCGAGTGGATCAGAGCAGTCTCTTCACCGCAGACGAAAGCACCAGCACCGTAGCGGAGCTCGATGTCGAAGTTGAAGCCGGTACCGAGGATGTCCTCGCCGAGGAGGCCGTATTCGCGGGCCTGCTTGATGGCGATCTTCAGACGCTCGATGGCCAGGGGATATTCAGCACGGATGTAGACCAAGCCCTTGCTGGCACCGATGGCGTAGCCGCAGATGGCCATGGCCTCGACGATGCTGTTGGGGTCGCCTTCGAGGATGGAACGATCCATGAATGCGCCGGGGTCGCCCTCATCGGCATTGCAGATGACGTATTTCTGGTCAGCCTGGTTCTTAGCGCAGAGGCCCCACTTCACACCGGTGGGGAAGCCGGCGCCGCCACGGCCGCGAAGGCCGGACTTGGTGACCTCGTCGATGACTTGCTGGGGAGTCATCTCGGTGATACATTTGGCCAGGGCCTCATAGCCACCGCGAGAGATGCTCTCTTCGATGTTTTCGGGATCCACAAAGCCACAGTTACGCAGGGCGATACGGATCTGCTTCTTGTAGAAGTCCATGTGTTTCGAGTCGGAGACGTGCTCCTTGTTCTCGGGGTTCATATAGAGCAGCTCGGGAACCTTACGGCCCTTGACGATATGCTCTTCGACGATGCGGCGGACATCTTCGGGCTTCACCTGGGTGTAGAAGGTGTTGTCGGGCATGATCTTGACGATGGGACCCTTCTCGCAGAAGCCGAAGCAGCCGGTCTTGATGACCTGCACATCGTTCTCAAGGTTTTTCTCCTTGAGGATGTTCTTGAAGTTTTCGATGATATCCAGGCTGTTGCTGGATTTGCATCCAGTACCGCCACAGATGAGAACGTGCATTTTGAATTTTGCCATGTGTGTGTCCTCCGTTTTTTACTTGTCGATAGTTTCGTAATTGACAGGGATGATACCCTCGACCAATTCGCCATTCATGACATATTTGGTCAGAATTTCATCTGCGCGGTTGTTGTCAACGTGGCCGAAGACGATGGGGTCTTTACCGGGAACACGCACCTCGAGGGTGGGCTCGGCGTGGCAGTAGCCCATGCAGCCGGTCTGGGTGAAGACGGCGGCGATCTTGAGCTCCTCAGCTTTCGCCATCATGTGTTCCATAACTTGCTTGGCGCCAGCAGCGATACCGCAGGTTGCCATAGCGACCTTGATTTGCACAAGCGATTCGGGATTCTCCGCCTTTTCGCGGACATCCAGACTCGACTGAAGTTTTTCTCTCATAGCCTTAAGGTCGGCCAGCGATTTTACTTTTGTCATGTGTATTTCGTTTTTGTGAATTAATATTATGAATTCTAGTATGTTATCTACAAAATAATTGCAAAAAACTGAATGCAAAGATACGCATATTTTATGAATTATATAGACTTTTTTTGCAAAATTTTTGACGCTCAGATGCATCTTGCTCTATTTCAATGCCTAGCAAGTTGCAAAAAAAATCGCAAATTCCACTTCTGCGCCCATTCGGCCCTCTCCGCGCGTAAGCTCCCATTTGCCCTCCTTCCGCAGCCAGCCCAACCCTCTTCCGCCGCTCGTCCCACGGCAGCTGACGCGCCGAAGAAGAACGGCAGGACAACAAAGTCAACCGGCATCACGGGACGAGGGCAACCTAGGACGGCGCCATGGGCAACGACAACGAAAAATCACCTCCAATTTGGACGAAATCAGGCTTCAAAAGGGTACAAAAAGCACCTCCGCAGACCCCTCTGGCAACAAAAAACAGCCCTATCGCAACCGCCTATTTGTCAAACACTACCGCGCATATGGGATTTTTCGCGCGGCATTTTATTTACAAAAAAGTTGCACGAAACAAAAAAATTCGTAATTTTGCACGGTCAATTATTTGACACCGAACATAAAAAAAATTATAGATTTTAATCGATTTATATAGACATGACCCTCCGAGAAATCACCAAACTGCTGAACGGCCAGGTCTGCATAGGCGAAGAGCAACTCGACCAAGAGATCACCGCCGCCTTTGCCTCCGACCTCATGAGCGACGTCCTCACCCTCAACGACACCCCGCTGCTGCTCACCGGGCTCTGCAACATGCAGACTATCCGCACCTGCGACATGGCCTGCATCAGCTACATCGTCATCGTCCGCAACAAGAAGCCCACCGAGGAGATGCTCGAGCTGGCTGCCGACAACGACATGGTGGTCATCACCACCGAGTACTCGATGTTCCGTGCTTGCGGCATCCTCTTCCAGTCCGACGTCAAGCCCCTTTTCTAACCCATTAACACCAAACACTATGCACCTAGAATACACCGTAATAGAAGGCGATTTCGTCAACGCCGGCACCGCCTCCAGTTCTGTCAAGAAGACCCTCAAGCAGCTCAACGTCGCCCCCCCTGTCATCAAGCGCGTCGTCGTCGCCCTCTACGAAGCCGAGGTCAACGCCATCGCTCACGCCTATGGCGGCAAGGTGCTGGTGGACATCGATGCCAAGAAGATTCGCATGGTCGTCGCCGACAAGGGCCCCGGCATCCCCGACATCGCACTCGCCATGCAGGAAGGATACTCCACCGCTCGCCCCGAAGTGCGCGACATGGGCTTCGGCGCCGGCATGGGCCTCCCCAACATGCAGAAAAACGTCGACCGCCTCAACGTCACCTCCGAAGTCAACGTCGGCACCACCGTCGAAATGGAGGTGGATTTCTGAAGGGGGTCGATAAGTGAAGGATGATTCGTGGAGGGTGATATAGATTAATACGATAAATTATAATTAACACGCAACAATATGGATGGCAACAATACTTTCTACCACGCTTTGGAAATCGACGACGAACAGTGCATCGGATGCTCGCACTGCATGAAGATATGCCCTACTGAGGCCATCCGAATACGCGGTGGAAAGGCCTATATCCAAGAGCACCGCTGCATCGACTGCGGCAAGTGCCACGAGACCTGTCCCACCAAGGCCATCTACGTCAAGCAGGACGACTTCGACAGCATCCACCGATATTCCCATTCCGTGGCACTGGTGCCAGCCGTCTTCCTCGGCCAGTTCCCCCCCGAAATCCGCGTCTCCCGCATCTATGCCGCCCTCAAGGACTTGGGCTTCAAGCACGTCTTCGAGGTCGAGTCCGCCGCCGCCACCTATGCCGACGCCAAGCGCGCCTACGCCCTGAAGCACCAGGACTGCCTGCCGCTCATCTCCAGTTTCTGCCCCGCCATCGTGCGCATGATACAGATTAAGTACCCCTCGCTCGTGGAAAACATCATCCCCGTCAAGGCACCCCTCGACATCTCGGCTCTCTATGCCGTCAAGATTCTCCAGGAGCAAGGCATCCCCCGCGAGGAGGTGGGTCTCTTCTACATCACACCCTGCGCCGCCAAGATTGCCGCCGTCAAGGCCCCCGTGGGCGAGGACCGCTCCATCATCGACGGCGTCATCAACATGGACTCCCTCTACAACCGCGTCCTCAAGAAGGTCAAAGAGCAGGGCAAGGACTACATCTTCCCCATCCTCCGCACCCCCAGGCTCTCCGCCGACGCCATCCTCTCCACCCTCACCAACGGCGAACGCCGCATCTGCTGGGCCAAGCGCTCCTACGCCATCGACGGCATCCAGAACGTCATGGACTTCCTCGACAAGCTCGAAAACGACGAGGTAGAAGGAGTAGAGTTCCTCGAGCTCCGCGCCTGCGACCAGTCCTGCGCTGGAGCCCTCTTCACCTGCGACAACCGCTTCCTCTGCGGCGAACGCATGTACGACCGCGCCCGCAAGGCCGCCGAACGCGAACGCAACGGCGAGATGCCCCGCGACCGCGAGATGGAACAGTACAAGGACTACCTCATCGAACAGGCCGCCGCCAAGCCCGCCACCGCACGGTCGATGATGATCCTCGACGACGACATCGGCAAGGCACTCGAAAAGGTGGAGAAAATCGACCAGATGAAGAACATCCTCCCGCAAGTCGACTGCGGCCTCTGCGGCGCTCCCACCTGCGAAGCCTTCGCCACCGACGTGGTCTGCGACAAGGCCTGCATGGAGGACTGCGTCTTCTACCGCAACCACCTCCGCGAAAAAGGCCTCACCACCCCAGGGCAATGCACCCAGTGCATGGAAAACATCTGGGGCCCCGATAGAATTAACGATAAATGACTATATAAAAAGAAAAAAACATGACTGTAAAAGAACTTGTCAACGAATTGAACCTCACCGTACTCTCCGGCCAGCAAGGCCTCGACCGCGAAATCGACGGCTGCTATGTCTCCGACCTCCTCAGCGACGTCATGGGCAACGCCGAGATGAACAACGTCTGGGTCACCCTCCAGACCCACAAGAACGTCATGGCCATCGCCTCCCTCAAGGAGCTCGCCTGCGTCATCCTCGTCAAGGGCCAGACTGCCTCCGACGACACCCTCGAACAAAGCAACGAAGAGGGCATCCCCTTCCTCAGCACCAACATGCAGACCTTCGAGACGGCCGGCAAGATCTATGACCTCCTCAAATAGTGGAACCCCAGCTACATCCCTATAAGGCCGACCTCCACATCCACACGGTCCTCTCGCCCTGCGGCGACCTCGAGATGAGCCCCACCAACATCGTCAGCCGTGCCCTCGAGCGCGGCCTCGACATGATTGCCATCTCCGACCACAACACCACGCGGCAGGTCAAGGTCACCCAGAAGGTGGGCCGCGACCACGGCCTCTTCGTCCTCGGCGGCGTCGAGGTCACCTCCCAGGAGGAGGCCCACTGCCTCGCCTTCTTCGCCAACGACGAACAACTCGACGCCTTCCAGGAGTTCCTCGACCAGCACCTGCCCCCCATCCCCAACGACGAGGACCGCTTCGGCTACCAGCTCATCGTCGACGAGAACGAGGAAATCGTCGGCGAAGAGGAATACCACCTGCTCAACGGCATCGATGTCGACATCGACGGCATATACGAGGAGGTGCACCGTATCGGCGGTCTCTTCATCCCCGCCCACGTCAACAAGGGCTCCACCTCGTTGACCAGCCAGCTGGGCTTCGTGCCCCCCGACTTGCGCGCCGATGGCCTCGAAATCAACAAGTTCGTCACCAAGGAGGAATTCCTCAAGAAGAACGCATACCTCAAGCGCTTCGGCTTCATCACCGACAGCGACGCACATTTCGTCGACAACATCGGCGACGTCTACAACGTAATCTACATGCAGCACCGCACCTTCGACGAGTTCCGCCTCGCCCTGCAAGGCAAGGAGGGCCGCTACATCGACACCATGGCTTTCCGCAACAAATAATCGCCACCCAAACCACCCCGCCACCATGAAAGAACTTTCGCTCCACGTCTACGACCTCATGGAAAACTCCACGGCTGCCAACGCCAAGGATGTCTTCCTCACCATACGCGACAGCCTCGCCGACAACCTCTTCCATTTCACCATCCAGGACAACGGCAAGGGCATGTCGCCCGAGTTCCTCGCCCGCGTCACCGACCCCTACACCACCTCCCGCACCACCCGCAAGGTGGGCCTCGGACTGCCGCTCATCAAGATGAACACCGAGAACTGCGGCGGCGGCATGAAGCTCGAGAGCGAACTGGGCAAGGGCACCACGCTCCAGTTCTGGTTCCAGCACAACCACTGGGACCGTCCCCCCATGGGCGACCTCACGGGCACCCTCGTCATGCTGGTCTCCCAGCACGAGGATATCCATTTCGTCATCCGCTACGTCACCGACAACGATGAGTTCGTCTTCGACACCGACGAGGTACGCGAAGCCCTCGGCGGCATGTCCATGAACAACCTAGAGATCATCTCCATGCTCAAGGAGATGATCTCCGAAAACCTCAAGGAGATTGGCGCCAACGAATAGCCCCGCCGCCCATTTCCAGCACCTCGCCGACCTTCTCCGGCAGGAGATGGACTACGAGCGCGAACAGCACGCCCGCACCCTCAGCGCCGACCAGTTCGCCAGCCGCGTGCTTCAGCCCGACTGCCGCTACCCCGTCACCCTCGGCGCCAGCAGCTACAACGCCCTCGACCAGCTGCTGCTCACCCTTTCTTTTGAGGTCGACCCCGACGAGACCGACCTGGACTTCGAGCCGGGCAAGCCGGTCTCTTTCTTTTTCCTCGCCGACAACGGAAGCCGCCTCCGCGAACTGCCCCACCAGTGCTACGTCGAGTCGGTAGGCATCGGCACCCTCACCGTCGCCGTCCCCAACAAGGGCGCCCTCCAGTCGCTCCGCGACACCGCCTCCGCCCGCTTGTTGGGTGTGCAGCTCTGCATCGACACCACCAGCTACCGCGTCATGCTCGACGCCCTCAGCCAGGCGCAGCACAGCGACAACGACAAATTTCTCCGCCTCCGCGACACCCTGCTGGGGCTGCGCTCCCCCGCCTTCCGACAGCTCCCCGCCGTCTCCTGCCCCTGGCTCAACCCCAGCCAGCAGCAGGCGGTACAGAAAGTCATCGAAGCCCAAGAGGTCGCCGTCATCCACGGTCCCCCTGGCACGGGCAAGACCACCACGCTCATCGAGGCCATCATAGAGACCCTCCAGCGCGAGACGCAGGTGCTCGTCTGCGCCCCCAGCAACGCCGCCGTCGATTGGATCAGCGAGCAGCTCTCCCGGCGCGGCATCCACGTCCTCCGCGTCGGCAACCCGCTGCGCATGAGCAACGAAATGCTCGACTGCAGCTACGAGCGGCGCTATGCTGCCCATCCCGACTACCCTGAGCTGTGGAGCATACGCAAGGCGCTGCGCGAAGGCCAGTCCAACGGCAAGAGCCGCGAGAAGCAGGCACGCATCGCCCGCATGCGCGACCGTGCCACCGAGCTGGAGATACGCATCCAGTACGACCTCTTCGACCAAGCACGCGTCATCGCCTCTACGCTCATCGGCTCAGCCTACCACATCCTCGAGCGGCGCCACTTCGCCTCGCTCTTCATCGACGAGGCGGCACAAGCCCTCGAGCCCGCCTGCTGGGCCGCCATCCTCAAGGCCGACCGCGTCATTCTCAGCGGCGACCACCAGCAGCTGCCTCCCACCATCAAATGCCTCGAAGCCGCCCGTGGCGGACTCGACCGCACCCTCATGCAGCAGCTCGTGCGGCTCCACCCGCAGTGCGTCACACTCCTCAACATCCAGTATCGGATGCACCGCGACATCATGGGCTTCTCTTCTCGCAAATTCTACCACGGCAGCCTCACCGCCGCCCCGGAAGTCGCCGACCGCCTCGTCTCCCCCCTAGACACCCCCATCACCTTCATCGACACCTCCCAGAGCGGCGGCGGCGAACGCCAGAGCCGCACCCTCAGCCGCAGCAACTCCGAAGAAGCCCGGCTGCTCATCCACACCCTGCGCGACTATGTCGACATGGTGGGCATGGCACGCATACAGGACCAGCGCGTCGACTTCGGCATCATCTCGCCTTATCGCGCACAAGTGCGGCTCATACGCAAGCTCCTCAAATGGCAGAAATATTTCCGCGCCCTGCGCGGGCAGATTACCGTGGGCAGCGTCGACGGCTTCCAAGGACAGGAACGCGACGTCATCGTCATCAGCATGGTGCGCGACAACGATAAGGGCGACATCGGCTTTCTCCGTGACCTCCGCCGCATGAATGTCGCCATCACCCGCGCCCGCATGAAACTCATCATCGTAGGCAATGCCGACACCCTCTCGCGGCATCCCTTCTATGCCGACCTGCTGGAATACATCGCAGCCCACGGCGAGGTCATCACCCTCCCACCGCCGATGGAAGCAGAAAACAATTGAATCAATGCCCTCTGGGCGCCGTCCCTGGCGCCAGCCGGTCCTATCTCCTTACCACCTTGTAGGCAGCGCCGTCGATGCGGAGCATGTACAGCCCTGCGGGCAGCTGCGACAAGTCGACCGCGTCGACATCCTTTCCGCGCCAGAGGCAGCGGCCGTCGGTAGCGACAAGCATGGCGGTGGCAGCGCGCTGGGGCAGATGCAGCAGGCCGCTGGTCGGATTGGGATAAGGCACGCCGAAGGCAGCCGAAGGCGAAGAGAGGCCCACGGCAGTCGTGTCGGGGTCGTCGCCCGTCGTGTCGCCGCCGGGATTGTCGCCCGTCGTATCGCAGTCGGGATAACTGAAGAAACGCGCCACGTTCCAGATATCGGCCTCGAGGTAGAGATCCTTATACTCGCAGGGAATGTCCACCTCGATGGGGACGCCGACCGTCACCACCGTATTGTTCTTCATGATCGGCGGAGGACAAAGCAGCGACCAGCTGCGCAGGTAGTTGCACGACTTGAAGGTATGCTCGCCAATCACCTTGATATCCTTCGTCACCACCGACCGCAGGTTCGTGCAGCTCCAGAAAGCGCCCATCCTAGTGCGGTTGATCGTGTCAATATAGAGATGTGCCAAGCCGCGCTCGTCGCGGAATGCCTGGGGACCCACCTCCGCCACGGGGAGTCTGGATCCATAGAACATCAGATGGGAAGGGATATAGATCGACGAGTCGGCCGACGGCACGCCGCCGACGATAGAGACAGAGTCGCCGTTGCCGGACACCACCAAGCGGCAGTCCCGATAAGTCACAGTATCCTGCGCCATGGCGCCCATAGCGAGAGCCAGCGTCAGCAAAGCCATAAAAAATCTTTTTCCGTTCATAAGCATGATAGTTTAGATAAAAGTTGAAAAATGAAAAAACTCAATCACAAAGCACGTAAAAACATGCGGCAGCAAGGCAAATAGCACTTCCAAGAAACCCTGCGGGCAATGGCATCGCTGTCGGAAGGTGACGACAACGCGCCAAGGCACAGCACCTTGTCCGACGGCGTCAGCGGCAGCCGCGAAGGCCTTAGAGACTGCAAAGATACGCTTTTTTTATCATTTTTTGTTTTTTTGTGTGCCATCTGTAATTATTAATTCACCTCGAGCGTTTCGCCGGGTCCTAAGTCCGGTTGTTGTGAAACACGATGCAAAGATACGGAGATTTTTCGACGCGGTGTCCATTAATGGCAGTTATTGTCCGTTAATGTCCGTTAATGTCCGTTATCCTCGCTATTCTTGCCTACGGCTCACCGAGGCGGCTGACGATACATTTCACCAGTTGGCGGGTGAAAATTCGCTTTTTGGGGTCGTAGCCGAGGGCGAGGAACTCGCTCTTCGAAGCGGGCGGCGGCTCATCCACAAGCTAGGTTCGACACAGGAGAACCAGCCCTGCACGTTTTCCTTCCATTCCAAGATATGAATAAGGGTCGCTGTGAGGTATGGGTGAATTTGGCCGTTTTTTGCTGTTTCTTCGCTTCCAAAGCGAACCCAGAGCGAACCCAGAGCGAAGGAAGAGCGAACAACGAGCGAACAACCAGCAAGCCAATTTTGGCGGGGGTGGGACGAACGAACGAGGGAAATGGGACGAACGGCACCAAACGGAGTGACCGAAGAGAGCGACGAAGTCCTTTCTTTGAGACCGGAGAGCAGTGCCGTCAGCGACCGAAAGGGAGCTCAAAGGTTCAACGAACCTTTGAACCGAAGCCCCGAGAGCCCTTCACTGGCGGAAAAGGCGAAGGTGGTATTTTACACGAAAGCACTGTATTTCATTGGAAAAGCCATGTATTCCCTTTCAAATCCAAAGTGCAAAGATACGAAAATTATTTTACATAGTAAAATAAAATTTCTATTTCTAAAGGCTGATGAACAATTTCAATTTTTTTCAATTTTTTTTCAATTTACGCCCAAAATGCCCACTCCTTAACCCAACACATTGATTTCATTTAACTTGTATTGCCAAATATCATTTTTTCAATTTTTCAATTTTTCAATTTGAAATGTTTCTCTGTTAGAGGAATAAAAGAAATAATAAAAGAATATATATATATATTATACCTTAATTTATAAATACCATATTTTTCATCTTTCCACAATTTCATGAAATTGAAAAATTGAAAAATTGAAAAATTGAAAAAGTTGCCCTTCTTACAAAACCGTGGAATGCACCATCTTTCATGTCGTCTCCCCGTCTATTCCCTAAGCAAACGTTAATAAAATTTAAACAATGTTAAAATATTGGATTTTTTTGAACCAAAAACCTACCCAACGACTCTAATATATAGCACTGTTTTTTTTCATCCCAGAGTGGATGGCGGAAAAGAATGCTGAAAAAATGCTATTTTTTTGCAACAAAAAACGTATTAATGTGTCATAAGAGATAGAATGGGATATTATAATGTACGAATGAATAGGACCTCAAACAATGCGGAGGTGAATTCGCTCAACAGAGGGCTGCTGGCTCTCTTGCTGCCGCTGCTGCTTGCAGCAGGGCTGACGCCCTTGCGCGGGCAGAGCATCCCAGGCTATACTTTCTCCACAGGCATGGACTCGACGCTCTGGGTGGAGCTGACGGACTATCAGAGTTTCATCCCCGTCGGCAACCCTGGGGAGGAACCCCCCACGGAGGTGATGCCCATAGGCTTCGATATGTGGTTCGGCAGCTCCTACCACTCCGAGTTCTACATCACCGGCTCTCTCAACATCTTCCTCAACGGCGGCTTCCAGCAGGATTACTACGGCTCCAGTCCATTCCGATTCCCCACCAGCTGGATGATACCGGCCAGCATCGTGGGATACAACTACAAGCAAGGCATACGCAATCGCTATGCCCACTGGAAGACCGTCGGCAGCGAGGGCAGCCGCACGCTGGTGATAGAACTGCATGGGGTACTTTCTTCCTTGGCAGACACCGCCGCCAATCATCATCAGCTGATGCAGGTGCAGCTGTCGGAAGCCGACGGCAGCTTGCTGATGTTATACCGCAATGAGGGTCCCTCGGCAGGCGCCGACCTCGGCTGCTGTTTCGAGGCGGGGAACGTTGCCGCCATCCGCACGGGCGACCACAGTTTCACCACAGTCCCATACGACGATCCCCAGCAGTGGCCGGCAGCATCGGGCAACTACCGTTACTACCGCTTCACGCCCACCTTGCGCCCGGGCTGCGTCGTCCCCTCCGGCACCATCGTCCACACCCGCACCACCTCGGCGCAGCTGCAGCTCAGCCGCTGCGACGCCAACGTCTCCTGCACCCTCAGCTACGCCCCCGCCGACAACCCTGCCGCCTCCGTCGTGCGGAATATTGCCAATCCCTCCGGCGCCCTCGTCACCCTCGACAACCTGCTGCCCGGCACCCAGTACCGCTACATCCTCAGCACCGACTGCCCCGCCGGCGCCGACTTCGCCGACACGGGCACCTTCATGACCTTCTGCGCTGCCGAGGAGGGCAACAAGATACGCTTCTACGACCTGCGCGACGACAATGTGCGATGCCATGTGGGCAAGCTGCGCGTGAATGGCTCCGACGCCATCGGCCTCGTCGATTACGGCCCGCAGAACGGCCATTCGCGCCACAGCATCCTCACCGTCCGCGAACGCGACCCCGTCATCAGCGCACTGTACAACATGCCTGAAGAGCACTGCGGCTCGGTGCGGCTGGGCAGCCAAATGTGTTACGCCGAATACGAGAGCATCGAGTACGACATCGATGTCGATACGGGCCTCTACGACCTCCTCATCCTGCGTTACGCCATCGTGGAAGAAATGCCCAACCACAGTGAGAGCGAGCAGCCGCGATTCGCGTTCAGCGTCCTCGACCGCAACGGCAACCTGCTGGACAACTGCTACTATGCCAACTTCGCGGCAGGTTTCGGCGGGGCGGGCTGGAATAGTAATGCTTTTGGGAATATTGTGTGGCGCGACTGGACGGCGGCTGGCGTTGACCTCGCTCCATACCACGGCCAGCACATCCGCGTGAAGCTCTACAATGCCGACTGCCGTCCCGGCGGCCACTACGGCTACGGCTATTTCACCCTCGAGAGCGGCAGCAAGCGTGCCACGGCCGACTACTGCGGCGATGCGGACACCAACATTTTCCGCGCCCCCAAGGGCTTCAGCTACCGCTGGTACCGTGCCGACGCCCCCGGCGTCACCCTCTCGACGACCGACAGCCTCGCCGTGGCCGACAGCGGCATATACTGCTGCCGCTGCTCCTACGGCAGCGCCTTCGGGCAGAACTGCGGCTTCACCATCCAGGCGGTGGCGGGTTCGCGATATCCGGTGGCAGCCTTCGAGACGGAGGCCGTCGATGCCTGCGGCACCCGGATACGCTTCAACAACAGCAGCGTCATCGCCACCGACAGCGCACACACGATGCTCACCAACGTGCCCTGCGAGACATTCCTCTGGCGTTTCGACGACGGCACCACCTCGACCGACTTCAGTCCCACGCATACCTTCTCGCCCGGCGACCACAGCGTCGAGCTGGTGGCCATGCTGGCCAACGGGCAGTGCCGCGACTCGGTGACGCACGCCTTCACCATCGACCCCGCCTTGGAAGCCACCCTCTACGACACCCTCTGCGGCAGCAGCTACCGCTTCGGCGACACTGTCGTCGCCGCCAGCGGCCACTACACGCACCGCCAGCAGGTGGAAGGCGGCTGCGACAGCATCACCCATCTCTACCTCACCTTGCGGCAGCCGCCGTCGCTCGACATCGAGCTGCAGCAGACCTGCAACGGCGACCCCTACTATTTCCTCGACCCGCGCGACCTCCCCGACACGCTGGACTATGCCTGGAGCTGGTGGCCCGCCGACGCGGCGACACCCTTCCTCGATGCCGACAGCATGCTGCGTTTCGTGCCCGAGGACCTCTCGGAATACTATCTCACCTACCGATACCGCGACCTGCCCGCCTGCCCCGTCACCGACACGCTGGCCTTGGAGCCCGTGGGCTTCGTGCATGCCTTCATGGAGCTCAGCAGCGAGCAGCTCTCGTTCGACGACATGAACCTCACTGCCTTCGACCGCTCGAGCCACGCCACGGGGCGCCAATGGTACCTCGACGGCAGCCTGCAGGCTTGCAGCGACGCCATCCTGCACTGCGCGGCGGCAGGAGGCTCCGACAGCCTCTGCATCACCCTCGTGGCCTTCAATCCATCCTGTGCCGACACGATGACCCGCTGCGTGAGCATCGACGGCCACAGCATCTATTTCCCCAACGTCTTCACCCCCGGCGCTGAAAGCAACAACCGCTTCGCTCCCATTGGCAACATCGCGGAATGCGAGCTGTGGATATACGACCGCAGGGGCGACATCGTCTACCACACCGCCGACGCCCTCGCCAACCCCTGGGACGGCACCCACGACGGCCGCCGCTGCCAGCAGGGCGCCTATGTCTACCTCTGCCGCTACCGCCATCCCGGCAACGGCTTCCTCAGCCACACGGGAACGGTGACGATGCTGCGCTAATTTTTAATTTATAATTTGGCTGACGCCGGAAATAACCTTTCAACCCATGGTTTCAAAGCATCTATCCTTCCTATTCCTCATATTTCTCGGCAGCAGCTGCATGGCGCAGATAGATACCATGTTTTGGTTTGCCTTACCCGCCGTCAGCAGCAGCCAGCCCATGACTCACCGCCTCACCTTCCAAAGTTACGACAACGCAGCCGTTATCGAGATAGAGAAGCTATTCCCCTCCGGCACAACAGTAGACACCCTACACATGGGCACCCAGCAATACCGCCGCTACGACTTAGGAGACCCTGGCAGCTTCACCCCCAATGCCACCCAGCAGCGCGGCATCCTTATCCGCTCTACCGCGGCTGTCAGCTGCGTGTACGACCTCTTTGTCGACACCCTCCGCACCATCGGCGAACGCTACACGCTCAAGGGCAGCACTGGTCTTGGCACTCATTTCGTTGTGCCGGCACCCTACTACATCATCGACTACTACGAAGCGCACAACAGCATCGAGATGATTGCCACCGAAGATAGCACCTTGGCGGTAATCGACATTCCTAATAGGATTCCGGGTATACAAGCTCCGCAGTCCTGGTCGCATGACACCATCCGCTTACAGCGCGGCCAGAGCCACATTGTCCGCACCGACACCGCCGCCTATGTCCGTGGCGGCAACCGAGTTGGAGTGCTCCTCGGCTCCATTGTCCGAACAAACAAGCCCGTCGCCCTCAACAGCAGCGATGCCGGCAACTATGGCAACGGGCTACCCGCACCCTCGGGCGAGCAACTGGTACCCGCCCATTTCCTTGGTACCAAATACCTCGTCCCACGCGAAGGCATTTTCTGTGACGACCCCTATCGTAGGATTAACATCGACTCTGTGACAACCATCGTCATCCCACTCTACGACCACACGAACATCCGCCTATCGGGTTCGAACTCCGGAGCAGTCACCCAAGATCGCGGACAACCGCATATGATCCGCCACTACTACAACACTGGCTACCTAGGTACCAGCTACACCATCACGAGCGACAAGCCCGTTGCCGTCATCACAGTGCTATGCCACAACGGCAGGCAGAGTTTCACGCTGAACCCGCCCATCGACTGCACAGGCTCAGGGCAGATAGCGGCCTATAGTGCCATCGATGCAGACAGCACCTTCGACTATTTCCTCATAGGTCCTCCTAGAGCACGCACGCAAGCTTCGGTCAACGGAACAAGTCCGCAAGGCGCCTCGTGGAGTAACTGGTTAGATTGGTCTGACGACTATGTCTTTCACTTGCAAGTCACAGTTGATACACTCGAACGCATCCATGCAGCCATCCCATCGGGGAAGTTGCACCTCTACACCTGGAACCGAGGCGGGATGAGCCGATTCCTCACCTGCCACAGCGAATATGCAGCCGAAGCCCACTTGGCCTTCGACATGGGCTTCACCGAATTTTCTTCGCGCGACACCATCTTCTTCCGACATGTGCAGCGCAACATGAGGGGTGTGCGTTTCATCGGCCCAAACGGCATCCGCATCGACAACCCCGGCGACACCATCCTGTTGGTGGCCTACCCCAGCCGCTCAGGCTGGTACTACTTGCGGGGTGCCACCATCGGGGGCTGCACGGATAGCATCGTCGATTCAATCTTCATCACCGTCAATAGAGCCAACGAGCAAGAGATCATCCTCTTCGACACCGTCTGCGGCACCAGCTACCGCTTTGGCGACACCCTCATCACCCAGAGCGGACACTATGTGCAGTATGACACCATCGAAGAAAACTACGTGGTAGCCACGCATCTCTACCTCACCGTGCGGCAGCCGCCGTCGCTCGACATCGAGCTGCAGCAGACCTGCAACGGCGACCCCTACTATTTCCTCGACCCGCGCGACCTCCCCGACACGCTGGACTATGCCTGGAGCTGGTGGCCCGCCGACGCGGCGACACCCTTCCTCGATGCCGACAGCATGCTGCGTTTCGTGCCCGAGGACCTCTCGGAATACTATCTCACCTACCGATACCGCGACCTGCCCGCCTGCCCCGTCACCGACACGCTGGCCTTGGAGCCCGTGGGCTTCGTGCATGCCTTCATGGAGCTCAGCAGCGAGCAGCTCTCGTTCGACGACATGAACCTCACTGCCTTCGACCGCTCGAGCCACGCCACGGGGCGCCAATGGTACCTCGACGGCAGCCTGCAGGCTTGCAGCGACGCCATCCTGCACTGCGCGGCGGCAGGAGGCTCCGACAGCCTCTGCATCACCCTCGTGGCCTTCAATCCATCCTGTGCCGACACGATGACCCGCTGCGTGAGCATCGACGGCCACAGCATCTATTTCCCCAACGTCTTCACCCCCGGCGCTGAAAGCAACAACCGCTTCGCTCCCATTGGCAACATCGCGGAATGCGAGCTGTGGATATACGACCGCAGGGGCGACATCGTCTACCACACCGCCGACGCCCTCGCCAACCCCTGGGACGGCACCCACGACGGCCGCCGCTGCCAGCAGGGCGCCTACGTCTACCTCTGCCGCTACCGCAACCCCGGCAACGGCTTCCTCAGCCACACGGGAACGGTGACTTTGGTGAGGTAATTAAGATTTAATATCTATAATATAGGGGTGATGTTAGGCGTAAAAAAACGCCTTTAATTGTTAAAAATTTTTCCAGTTAAAAGTTTTTGCGTATATTTGCATTTTCTTTCGAGAAGTAAAAAAAATGTAAATAATTAATAATTCATTCATTATCAACACAACACCAACACTATGAAAAAAGTTGTATTAGTCGCAGCATTGCTGCTGAGCATTGTCGGAGCTAAGGCTCAGACCAACATTCAGGAGATGTATGACTTTAACCGCGGTCACTTCACCACCACCCTCGAGATGTTCAAGGGCGACAATTGGGGAAGCACTTTCTTCTTCACGGATATCTATCACACCAACAACATCTGCCCGACCGATTACTACACTGAGATCGCCCGCAGCATCAATTTCTGGGGCAAGAACAGCAGCATCGGCGACAATTTCGTGAACAACATCAGCCTCCACGTCGAGTGGAACGGCGGCTGTGGCGTCTTTCCCACCTCCGACGGCTGGGGCGGCTACCCCGTCAGCAACGCTTGGCTGTATGGTATCGAGTATTTCATCGCTAACAACGACTTCAGCCAGCGCCTCACCCTCGAGGTGATGTACAAGGACATCCGCGCCGGTCACGGCGACGTTCCCCTGCAGTTCACCGCCGTTTGGGGCCTCGACAATCTCTTTGGCGTCCCCGGCCTGAGCTTCAGCGGCTTCGCCGATTTCTGGTGGGAGAACATTACCTGGGCTTCCAACAACACTACCAGCACCGTGTTCCTGACCGAGCCTCAGCTGTGGTACCAGGTTGGCCGCCACTTCAAATGCGACAACCTCAACATCGGCGGCGAGGTGGAAATCGCCCACAACTTCTCCGGCGCTGCCGAAGGATGGACCGTGCGTCCCTGCCTCGGTATCAAATGGGGTTTCTAAAACAAGGTTGATGGAGTGTTGACCCATGGTCTTTGCGGCCAAGGGCCTCGACACTTCAAACCTTCAAATCTTCAAATCTTCAAAACAAATTCATCATGCTTAAGAAACTTTTCGGATTTGATCCGCAGACCATGAAGGTGCGCACCGAGATTTTGGCTGGTGTTACCACTTTCCTGACGATGGCCTACATCCTGGCCGTCAACCCCGGCATCTTCAGCGCCCTGGGCGGCGAGATGTCGCTCGAGAACGGCGCCGTGTTCACCGCCACCGCCTTGGCCGCCATCATCGGTACCTTGGCCATGGCCTTCATCGGCAAGAAGCCCTTCGGCCTGGCTCCCGGCCTGGGTCTGAATGCCTTCTTCGTCTACACCGTGTGCCTCACCATGGGCTACAGCTGGCAGTTCGCCCTGACCGCCGTGTTCTTTGAAGGTATCATCTTCATCATCCTCACCCTCACCAAGGTGCGCCAGCTGATTGTGGACGCCGTGCCCCTGAACCTGAAGTATGCCATCGGCGCCGGCATCGGCCTGTTTGTGGCCTTCATCGGCTTGCAGAACTCCGGCATCATCGTCGACGGCGTGACCCTGGTCACCCTGGGCAACATCACCGAAGGCACCGCCCTGCTGGCCATCATCGGCTTGGTTATCACCGGCGCCCTGGTGCTGCTGAACGTCCCCGGCGGCATCCTCATCGGCATCATTGCCACCACGCTGGTGGGCTGCATCCCCATGTTCAAAGTCGTTGACCCCGAGACCGGCGCAGCTTCGCTGCAGGCCATCACCCACCTCAACGGCGTGGCTGGTTCTGTTCCCGGCATCGGCGGCATCGCCGGCCAGTTGACTTTCAACGAGCTGACTACCACCAAGGGCATCCTCGACATGATCGTCGTGGTCTTCACCTTCCTCTTCATCGATATGTTCGACACCATGGGCACCCTGATCGGCGTTTCCGAGAAGGCTGGCTTCGTGGATGAGAAAGGCAACGTGGACCGCATCAACCAGTGCTTCATGGCCGACGCTATCGCCACCACTTGCGGCGCTGCCCTCGGCACTTCCACCACCACCACCTACGTGGAGAGCGCTGCCGGCGTTGGCGCTGGCGGTCGTTCCGGCCTCACTGCCCTGGTCATCGCCATCTGCTTCGCACTGGCTCTGCCCTTCGCACCCCTGTTCCTCGCCATCCCCGCAGCCGCTACGGCTCCCGCCCTTATCATCGTGGGTATGATGATGATGGCTCCTTGCCGCAAGATTGCTTGGGACGACTACAGCGAGGCACTGCCCGCATTCATCACCATGCTGGTGATGTGCACCTCCTACAGCATCTCCGACGGTATCCTCATCGGCATGATCTTCTACGTGCTGCTCAACGCCTGCACTGGCAAGATCAAGAAAATCACCCCGACGATGTGGGTTCTCGCCATCCTGTTCATCGCAAGGTACATATTCTTGTAGTCCTTGCGCTTTGACGCTCTGAAGAAGCCCCGCCTCCCAGCGGGGCTTCTTTTTTTACATCGTTTGACCACGAAGATTTGCCCCCACGAAAGGCTCGAAAAGAATCTATAATCCAACCAAATCCAACTCTTGAACTTGGGGACTTTGAACCTTAATTCTTGAATCTTCTACCCTTCAAACCTCCAAATCTTCAAACCTCCAAATACTAATTTCATGGTGGCGACGTTATTGGGATATGAAAACGCCAAAATCTTTGCAAAAGGGCGACACAGTCGCCATTGCAGCACCGGCACGAAAGGTGTCGGAAGAGGAGCTGATGCCTGCCACCAGTCTGCTGGAGTCGTGGGGGCTGCGAGTAGTGCTGCCCGACGGACTCTTTGCCGCTGACAACCAGTTTGCCGGCGACGACGACACCCGCGCCGCCCTGCTACAACGGCTGCTCGACGACGACGCGGTGCAAGCCATCCTCTGCGCCCGCGGCGGCTACGGCACGGTGCGCATCCTCGACAAGCTGGATTTCTCGCATTTCGTGGAACATCCCAAATGGATTATCGGCTACAGCGACATCACGGTGCTGCACAGCCACATCCAGCGGCACTGGGGCATCGAGACGCTGCACGCCACGATGCCCATCAACATCCCCGACGACGCCGTCGGCACCCCCTACCCTGCCACCGAGACGCTGCGGCAGGCGCTGTTCGGCGAGACCCTCGGCTATCGATTCGACGCCCATCCGCTCAATCGTCCAGGCGCCGCCAGCGGCACCGTGGTGGGCGGCAACCTGTCGATACTGTACAGTCTCTGCGGGTCGCCCAGCGACCTCAGCACCAACGGCAAGATACTCTTCATCGAGGACTTGGACGAATACCTCTACCACATCGACCGCATGATGGCCAACCTGAAACGCTGCGGCCACCTGAGCAACCTCGCCGCCCTCGTGGTGGGTCAGATGAGCGACATGCACGACAATGCCGTCCCCTTCGGCCACACCGCCGAAGAAATCATCCTCGACAAAGTGCAGGAGTACGGCTATCCTGTCTGTTTCGGCCTGCCGATGGGCCACAACGGCACCGAGAACCGCGCCCTCGTCCTAGGCCGCGAGGCGACACTGACGGTAGGCAGGGAGGTGACCCTGAACTACCTGTAATCCCATTGGCTGGGCGGTCGTCACGAACGTTATTTTTTTGTTAAAAAATGTCCATTCAAAAAAAAATGCGTATCTTTGCAAATTCAAAAGCAACACAATATGCTGCTGATTTTTGTTCCTAAACTGACCAACCGCACAGGCTACACCATCAACGTGGTGATGCGCGATATGCTCCATGTGGAGTTTGCCATCACAACCGATGCGGACACCTTTGCGAACCATGACGGGCCCAAGCTGTGCTATGGGCCCCAGCCTGTTGGGCCAGCCGACGTACCATTCCTCCAGTCAGCCAAATTGCTTTTCGAGACACAGATACAGGATGTGGCTTGCGGCTGTTTCCGCCACCAGGACATTCCCGTGCTATTCCCCGTCTTCAGCAGCCAATCAGCCTTGCCATTCGACCCCTTTGCCGCCATCTTCTACATGCTATCCCGATACGAGGAGATGCTGCCTTTCATAGGCGACGAACACGGGCGGTTTCCCGTCAGCCAGAGCATCGCCTACAAGAACGGCTTTCTCGGGACCGCGGTGGTAGATCGCTGGGCGTTGATGGTGCGGGACCTCCTGCAGCAGCGATACCCCGACCTCTACTTTGCCCCGAGGCAATATGCCTTCGAGCCCACCATCGACATCGACGCGGCCTACTGCTACAAGCACAAAGGCGTGTTTCGCACCACGCTGGGCATCCTGCGCGACGGCCTCAAGCGCCACGCCCCGCAAGAGGTGAGACGCCGCATTGCCGTCATCCGCGGGCAGGAAGCCGACCCCTACGACACCTTCGACTACATCCTTGAGACCGCACGCGAGCTGGCGCCCCGTGCCCAGCTGACCTTCTTCGCCCTGCTGGGCGACTACGGCATGTACGACAAACCCGCATCGTACAGCTGCAACCAGTTCCGCCAGCTGATACAGCACCTGCGCGACTATGCCAAGGTGGGCATCCACGGGTCGTACTACTCGGCGGACGAGCCTGAGAGGATAGAACGCGAGGTGGAGCGGCTCTCGGACATCCTGCACCGTCCCATCGTGCGCAACAGGTTCCATTTCCTGCGCTTTACCCTGCCCTATGCCTACCAGAACCTCGTCGGCAACGGCATCACGCACGACTATTCGATGGGCTTTTCGGAAGTCAACGGATTCCGATGCGGAACCTGCAATGAATATCCCTTCTTCGACCTCACCACCAACCAGGAGACACAGCTGCACATCCATCCCTTCATAGCGATGGACACCACCATGAACAGCCACCTAGGCCTCTCGCCCGACGAGGCTGCCGCCGCCTATCGCTCCCTCATCGACGAAACGCGAGCCGTAGGCGGAACCTTCTGCTGCATCTTCCACAACCAGAACCTCTGCGAAGATTTCGGATGGGAAGGCTGGCGAGCCGTCTTCGAAGAGGTGATGCGCTATGCCGCCGCCAACACCAACAAACCCCGCTAGACATGATCAACTACAAAGAGAAACTGCACACAATCAAAGCCTTTGTCTTCGACTTCGACGGCGTGATGACCGACGGGAGCATCTGGACCTATGCCGACGGCGAGACGGTGCGCTGCGGCAACGTCAAAGACGGCTATGCCATCCAATACGCGGTGAAAAGAGGCTACCTCGTGGCGCTCATCTCGGGAGCCACCTCGCTCAGCATCGACAACCGCATGGCCGCGCTCGGCGTGACGCTCTGCCACACGGGCTGTGCCAACAAGATGGAGACCTTCCGAAAATTCCTGCAAGACCATCACCTCACGGAAGAAGAGGTCGTGTGCATGGGCGACGACATCCCCGACTACGAAATATTGACGCACTGCGGCGTGGCCGCCTGTCCAGCCGATGCCGCCATCGAGATTAAGGAATGCTGCGACTACATCTCGCTCTACCCCGGCGGGAAGGGTTGCGTGCGGGACATCATCGAGCAAGTGCTGCGCCTGCAGGGGCAATGGTTCAACCCCAACGACAGACACCCCGACGCCATCAACTGGTAATACCGGAATATTCACCCACAAAAATAACGCAATATTAAAAAGATAATATACATATTAATGCTTCTGGCGACGGTCGCCCTGCATGGACAGACGGACAGCATAGTCGTTCCGTCGACAGGTACCGTGAGCATGCTGGGCACCTACTATGCCGACCGATTCGTGGGCAGGAAGACCTCCAACGGCGAGATCTTCCGTCAAAACCAGTACACCGCCGCCCATAAGAGCATCCCGCTAGGCACCTACCTGCTAGTGACCTATCCCGCCACCGGGCAGCAGGTAGTGGTACGGGTCAACGACCGCTGTCCCAAGAAGGGAGTGCTGGACATGACCAAGCTGGCCGTCTTCACCCTTGGCATCAAAGGCTCTGGGAAGGTGCTGGTGGAGCCGCTGGACCCGGCTACCGGCTACGGTCTCTGGGTTGCCCAAGACACCCTGGCCATGAGCCGCGAGCAGTACCTTGCCTTTCGCGACAAAAGCAACCCGAAGCGCATCTCGCCGTACCCCATAGGTCCCTATAAGACAAACGATGGCGGAGACGGCAGCCCCGCTGTCGCAAGCGTTCGACCCACCAAGCCATCCAAAGTGCCTAAGCCCAAGGCGAAAGCAACGGAATCCGATAGCGGCAACGATAGCGTGCTGCCGCCGACAGACGCTGCCGAAGAGGCACAGGCCGACACCCTTGCGCAGAAGCCCCAAGGACCGCTCTACGACATAGAACTCTGCATCTCTGGATCCAGGGCCGCCGCCTTGCGCGAGTCGACACGCATCCCAGCGGAACTGCAAGACAAAGTCATCTTTGACGAACAGTCCAACCGCCAAGTGCGCGTCATCCTCTCCCTAGCCGACAGCCGCAGCCATGCCGTGCGCACCCAGGCGATGCTCTTGGACCTATACCCAGACTGCTACCTCATCCCCCATCAAGATTAGGCCGCAATCGGCATATTTGGGAGGCGGCGAACCCACGAGAAATGAAACATAAGAAATCCTCAAAATAAGAAAAATGAAAAAAAAATGAGAAAAAATCATTTTATATGAATATTTATTCTTATCTTTGCAAGTCAAAACTCATATTGCCTTTTCCCGGAAAAAGCAACGTGATTTGGCACATATATAAAAGAATATTAGATAAATAAATGACATCAAAATGAGTGCTCGCATGAGAATCAAAATTGGCAAGAAACTGTCACTTTTAGTGATAGCAATGGCATTTTCTCATGTTGCCATGGCCCAACAGGAGCCCCAATTCTCACAATACATGTTCAACAGGATGTCGTACAATCCCGGCTATGCAGGCAGTTCTGGCTCCATCTGCGCAACGGCGATGTACCGAAACCAATGGATGGGTCTGAATCTCGATGCTCCCAGTGCCGGCGGCAAGCCCGGTTCGGTGCCCTCCGACATCCTCTTCACCTTCGACATGCCCGTCCGATTCCTCCACGGAGGCCTTGGGCTCACCGTGGTTTCCGACAAGATCGGCTATCGTGAGAATCTGGAAGTTGCCGTTGACTATGCCTTCCGCATGAACTGGGGCGATGGCAACCTCTCTGCCGGCCTTGAATTTGACCTCTTGAACAGCAGCATCGACAAGGGCAGCCTCTGGGCTCCCGACGATCCTGCATCGGGCAGCTCCTCGTCCGATCCCACCATCAACGGACTTTCCGAAAGCGCCTCGATCATCGACGGCTCCATCGGACTCTACTACCAAGTGCCTGGCAAATACTACCTTGGACTCTCCGTGAAGAACATCCTAGGCGCCCATAGCGACGAGATAAAATTCTCGAATGCCAGAACCCTCTATGCCATGGCTGGATACGACTACACGCCCAGCATGTCGCCCTCGCTGCGCATCAAGCCCTCCGTGCTGCTCAAGAATGCCAGCTTCAGCTATTTCCAAGCCGACCTCTCCTGCCTGCTCGACTATCGCAATGCCTTCTGGGGCGGCCTCGGCTACCGCGTGCAAGACGCCATATACCTCATGGCCGGATTCCACTGGCAGAACTTCCGCGTAGGCGTCTCCTACGATGTTACCACCAGCAACCTGGGTTCGTACAAACCCGGACGAAGCATGGGTTCCATCGAGTTGTACCTCCGCTTCTGCTTCAAGCCCAGCCACCCGCGCAAGCCCGACACCTCGTACGGCAACACGCTGCTGCTGTAATGGGAACGGATATAAAACGTAAAAATAATTAAAAAAGAAACAATATACCAACAGCTAACGTATAACAATAGCCCAAGCGGCACAAAGCTTGCAAAGGCCTATATAAATTGAATAACAAAAAAGATATATTAATATGAAAAAATTGTTTTTCTTGCTCGCAGCCACGGTAGTTCTCTGCTACGGTTGCTCGACTCGCTCCGCAAATGGTGAATTGGTCGGCGTCCTAGACCGCAACCAATTCGAAGACATCGATCTCAAGGGCATGGTTTTCATCAACCAAGGCAATTTCAGCATGGGCGCCGGTGTTCAGAACAACACCTACGGCGTCACCTCACAGCCCCGTACCATGCAGGTCTCCTCGTTTTTCATGGATGAGACCGAAATCACCAACAACGAGTACCGCCAGTTCGTGCACTGGGTCACCGACTCGATGGTCCGCAAGATGCTCGGCGAAGCCGGCCTCGAAGGATACCAAATCGAAGAAGACAAATATGGCGAGCCCCTCGACCCCCCCAACATCAACTACAAGACCAAAGTGCGCTGGGACGAGCAAGAAACCCGTGAAGCCCTCAACGACCTTTATGTTGCTGAGAAAGACAGATATTTCGGCCGTCGCGAAATCGACGCTTCCAAGCTGAACTACGAATATTATTGGATTGACTATGCCGACGCTTCGCGCAAAGAAGCCGGCGTACAGAACAAAGAAGAGCATCGCGGCACGTTGTACACCGCCCGTCCCAGAGGCCTGAACAACCGCACCGCCTTCGTTCACAGAGAGCGAATCAACGTCTATCCCGACACCCTCTGCTGGGTCCACGACTACACCTACTCGATGAACGACGACTTCACCCGCAACTATTTCTGCTCGGCAGCCTATGACAACTATCCCGTCGTAGGTGTCAGCTGGCTGCAGGCCAAGGCCTTCTGCATCTGGCGCAGCAAATTCCTCAACGACTACCTGGCCAGCATCGACTACGAGCACATGAACGACTTCCGCCTGCCCTCCGAGGCAGAATGGGAATTCGCAGCCCGTGGCGGCATCGCAGCAGAGAGTTATCCTTGGGGCGGTCCCTATGTCCGCAACCCGAACGGCTGCTTCCTCGCCAACTATGAGCCCCTGCGTGGCGCATACGACGACGATGGCGGCGTCCGCACCCTCGTAGTCGGCCACTACGCACCCAATGACTACGGCCTGTACGACATGGCCGGCAACGTCTCCGAATGGTGCGCCGATGCCTACAACGAGTCCACCTACATCGTGACCAATGCCCTCTCCCCCTACTACAACTACAATGCACAGGAGAGCGACCCCATTGCCATGAAGCGCAAAGTGATCCGTGGCGGCAGCTGGAAGGATCAGAAATACTACATCCAAGTCCAGACCCGCTCCTTCGAATTCCAAGACACCAGCAAGTGCTACATCGGCTTCCGCTGCATCCAGCCTTATCTGGGCCGTGTCAAGGGCGACAACCTGAAGACAGCTTCCAATATCTATTAATAGATACTGCTATCAACTAATAAACATCAAAAAAATAAGCAAAACAAAATAAATACATTATGAGTTGGTTAGACAATTTAGTACGCAGTAAGGGATACAAAAACTTCATGTCCAAACTATACGGATGGGGCGCTGCAGTCGTTATCATCGGTGCCTTGTTCAAGATTAACCACTGGCCTGGTGGTACCATCATGCTTATCATCGGTATGGGTACCGAGACCGTCATCTTCTTCCTTTCTGCTTTCGAACCGCCTCACGTGGAATTTGACTGGACGCTGGTTTACCCCCAGCTTGCCGGCATGGACAACGTAAACGAACTGGAGAACAAACCCGACGAACTGCTCAACGGCGAAGGCGACGAGCTGATGAAGGCTCCGATAAGCAATGACCCGTTGACCGCCCGCCTCGACCAGATGCTGGAAGAGGCCAATATCACCCCAGAGTTGATTGAACGTCTCGGCCAAGGGATGAACAACCTCGCCGACAGCGCCCAAGCCATGAACGGAATGGCCAACGCAGCAGCCTCCACCGACAAATTCGTCAACAGCCTCGACCAGGCAGCCGATGCCGTCAACAACCTGAAGCAGGCTACCGACGCCGTCAATACCCTCACCACCATCTATCAGGAGACCGCACAGGCACTCACCAGCGGCGATGCCTCCTATGCAGATGAGATGAAACGCCTCGCTGGCAGCCTGGCCTCTGTCAATGCAATGTACGAGATGCAGCTCCAGACCTCTACCAGCCAGCTCGAAGCCACCAAGGAGGTTGAGGAACGCATCCAGAGCATGATGGCCAACTTCGCCAACAGCGCCGAAGGCGTCCTGAAGTACAAAGACCAGGTCGACGCACTCACCCGCAAGGTTGCCGAACTCAACAACGTCTATGGCAATATGCTCGCAGCCATGCAGACTCGCCTATAATTACTAAACTAATTAGCAGCAACTAACAAATCTAAATCCGTAATTAGTAAAGTATGAGTGCTTCAAACTGTCCGGAAACCCCGCGACAAAAAATGATTCAGATGATGTACCTCGTGTACACCGCCATGTTGGCGCTGAACGTATCCGCAGAGGTCGTCAACGGCTTCAAGACGGTCGGCAACGCCATGAACAAGTCCAACGAGAACCTGCAGGTGAAACTCGACGATACTTACGAAGCCTTTGACAACGCACTGAAATTCAACCAGGCTAAAGTTCAAGAAAAGTACGACAAAGCCCAGGAAATTAAAAAACTCTCGTCGGAACTCGTATACTCTATCGATACCACTATCTACAGCTTCGTGGCCGAACTGCAGTCCAAGGCTGAGATAACCCTCATGGACCCCAACGACCCATCCAAGACCACCACACGAGTCATCAAACTCAAGAACGATGACGGTACGAAGAACTTCGACAACATTGCCGAAGCCATGAAAATCGGCGGTTTAAGCTGGATTGACAAATTGGACGACAACCACAAAGGCACGCCCATCTTCGTGGGCAAGGGCGAAGGCGAATATGCTTCCGAAGGTGCCGCCAAGACCATCAAAGACCTCATCATCGCCTTCAAGCACAAGGTCAACACCACGCTGGGCGAAGACTCCGTCAAAGTCCAGCTCGGCCTGGATGTCGAATCCAAATTCCTTGACCAAGACAAGAAACCCAAGTCTTGGGAAATGCTGAACTTCAACAACACCGTTGCCGGCGCAGCCCTCGTCACCCTAACACGTATGAAAGCCGAGGTGATGAACGCCGAGTTCGATGCTGTCAACATGCTCTACAAGCAGGTTCGTTCCAACGACTTCTCCTTCGATAAAGTCGCCGTCATTGCCCGCGCCAACACCGCATACGTGCTGAAGGGCGGCAAATACGAACTCACCGTGAACGTAGGTGCCTACGACTCGAAGCAGAAATTCGAAGTTTCTCTGGGCGGCCAGCGCATGACCTCCAACGATACGGGCGCAGTAGTCTACTCGACCGTCTGCAATGCCACGGGTCCCAAGACCATCAGCGGTACCGTCTATGTGAAGAAAGATGGCTCACAGGAGCAGTATGACTTCAAACAGAACTACTACGTTGCCGAGCCCATGGCCGTGTTCGAACTCACCGAGATGAACGTGGTCTACAACGGCATCGACAACCCCGTCAAGATTTCCGTGCCTGGCGCGGCTGCCAAAGACCTCGTGGTCACCTTGGTCGACCCCAGCCAAGCCACCCTCACTGCCGACCCCTCCAAAGGAGCCGGACACTACATCATCAAACCCAAAGTCAGCAAGGGCGAAATCGAGGTTAGGGCCGCCATCCGCAACGGCAACGGCACCCTACCCATGGGTTCCACCAAATTCCGTGCACGCCCGCTGCCCGACCCCAAGATTTTCCTTGGCAAATACGAGCAGGGCAAAGGTATCCCCATCGGAGACCTCAAAAACCAAAAGGGACCCCAGGTACGCTATGGCCAGGAATTTGCCTTCCACATGACCACGCCTAAGATTCTCAAGCAGACCATTGATATCACCAAAGTCAACGGCGCTACCGACCTTGAGAACCGCGGTCCCCAGTGGGGCGCCGACGTGCTGAGCTACATCCAGAAAGCCAAGCCAGGCTGCAAAATCACCCTCTCTATCGAGGTGCAGATGCCTGACAACACCAAGCGTAACATCAGCACCACATACCGCATCACAAGATAATAACGAAAAAAATATAACACCATGAAAAAAGTATTGTTTGGCATCAGCCTCATGATTCTCGCTTTCGGCGGGATGACTGTCAAAGCCCAAAACATCCTCGAAGCAGAAGACGAGAGCAATTTGAGCTACTTCTACAAACGTACGATGAGTACCACCAAACAGGCCCTGCCTTACCCCAATCTCCGCGAAAGCGATGTCATCTGGGAAACCTGCCTCTGGCGTACAATCGATTTCCGTGAAAAATTCAACCAGTTCTTCTATTTCCCCAAGGGTGAAGACTCGCTGAATAACAACCAAGGCCGTATCAACCTCGCCTACCTCGTTTACCGCAATGCCGGTGCCGGCGAGTTTGAGATCTTCGACGACGACGAACTCAAGATTCCCATTGACTGGGAACTGATGTACCGCAAGCTCAACAAGGCTGACTCCACCACCACCGACCCCATCTATGATGAATACGGCGAGATGATCGACGAAGGCCATGACACCATCAAATACAAGAACTTCACCTCTGACGACTACTACCAGATTCATATCAAAGAATATTGGTACATCGACAAGCAGGACACCCGTCAGAAAGTCCGCATCGTAGGCCTCGCCCTCGTTGACGAGAACTGCAAGGAAATCGACGGCGAGATGGAATGCAACCCCACCACTCGTTTCTGGATTCCCATGAACGACATGCGCGTCCGCAACCTCTTTGCCCGTACCAATGTCTACGACCTGTACAACAACAACATCGAGCGCAGCTACGACGAGGTGTTCATCTCCCGTTATTTCGACAGTTTTGTTACACGCGAGACCAACGTCTGGAACCGCGAGATTCACGACTACCTGACTGGCGAAGATGCACAACTTGAGTCGCAGACCATTGAAGAGCGCATCTTTGACATAGAATCCGATATGTGGGAGTACTAATTGACTTACGCCAAAAGAATATAGTTTAAACATTTGATATAAAGAGTTAAGAGTAAGTCTGACTTATTCTTAACTCTTTTTCAATTACACAGGGGAAAAAACCTATTTGAGCACATTCCGCCACATATTATTGCTGCTATTTGCATTGTTGCTAAGCTACAAGACCGAGGCACAATATGTAGAGACGCAGCCAGCAGACTACTACGAACGCACCATGACTTGGGAGCAAAAGCCCCAAGAATTGGGTTTCGTGAGAGAGTCGGACGTCTATTGGGGCAAGCTATTGTGGCGCGTCATTGATGTGCGCGAGAAAGAAAACCAATACTTTTACTTTCCAGAAGCCCCAGAAGGCATCCGTGCGAGGAAGAACTTGGCCTACGTCATATGGGATGCCATCAATGCCGGTGAAATCGAGCTCTTTGAAGACGACGAGATGAAGATACCCCTTGACAACCAACGGGTCATTGACCGAGCCACCCGGAGCGACACCGTGCAGATGGAGGTATATGATGATTATGGAGAAGCCGACTATACAACAATCTTCGTGCCCCATCAGTTCAGTTCCCAGGACATCTACCAATATGCCGTCAAACATGCAGTTTACCTCGACCGCGAGCGCAGCGGAATGCAGGTACGCTACATCGGACTGGCGCCCATGGAAGACCGATTCAAAGTCATAGACGGAGAGACAGAGTACATGGGCACCATCACGTTGTTTTGGATCCCTATGATGTCGATGCAGACTCGTGTGCTCTTTGCCAAGAAAGAAGCCTACTATCGTGAAAACTTAACGCACCTACCCACTTGGGAATATGTCTTCAACTCCTTCATGTACACCTCTTTCATTTCACGGGAAGACAATGTCTACAACCGCGCCATCCACGAGTTTCTCACTGGAGAGGACGCACTAATCGAATCAGAACGCATTGAAGAAATGATTGCCAACATCGCCAGCGACATGTGGGAATACTAGCATCCCTTAAGCAAGATAGGCGAGACAGCGAAAAATTAACAGCTAAAAAGTTTAGTGCATCGGATGCACCTCGGCGACATCTATACGCTGGAGGAACTGAAATAGGCCGCGCAGCATCTGCTGCCCCAACCGATGGTCGACGGGGAACATGAGGTGGTTCAAGCGGGGATAATCAGCAGCGATATCGCGGACAATGGATAAAAAGAGCTTTTCCATCTCCTCGGGAGACACCTTCACGCGATCTGACGCGGCTGCAGAGGAAGATGGGAAATACCAATTGTTGCAATCGCCGGCATGGCACACTGTGGTGCCATCATTCAAAGTGGCCACCGTGCAGACTCCCACATCGGTCGAGCGATAACTCTTCAACTTAAAATAGGGGGTCTCCACCGTTTCGCCAAAGCGAAGCACCGCAAAGGGGAGCGACTTATCTATCTTGCGCCGCTTCACTGTGTCGTAAGAAGGGAGCAGGTACCACCCATCCCCTTTTCGTTGCTCGCACCATTCTGCGACAATGGGATTATAATGGTCCTCATGAAAATGGGACACCACGAAATAGACTGCCTTCTCCTCCCGTTCGGCCTCATCGAGAAAGGCTGGCAATAGATTTTCCGGATCGTGCCAATAGTCATAGACCAACAAGCAATCGTCGGTAGAGACGACAAAGCAGCTATGGTAGATATACGTAATGTTAACCACGGCAAAAAGTCCTAGATGTCACGTGGTTGGAAGTCGATAATGACATATTGCTCATCAAAACTGACATCTTGAAAATCAATGCGTTCAAAAAGAGCAGCCATGTCTGGCCTTTTACCAAGGTGTACCACCATCTGATTACCACCCAGCAGCTCCAGCGAATCTGTCTCCATGCTGCCTTTAGCCTGATTGAGCGCAGTGCGAAGCATGTATTCGATTCCGGCGCCACCGCTGAATGAAAGGAAGAGGTCGCTGCCGAACACACGGTCGACATTGATGTCTATACCCACCGCCGGCATCAGCGGCATCTTGTACGAAATCCGCACGGTGTGCGTGCCGCCATAGCACAAGGGCAAATCTTTTTTGGCCTTGCTTTTGATTAGCTCCGATATTTCCGAATAGGTGATTCTAAATTGCATAAGTATTTTTTTGTCCGAAATAACGCCTATTTCAGAAAAAAATTGTATTTTTGCAAACAGAAACAATCACTTTTCTACCATGAAAGAGACGCTGAAAAAGATACTCAAACGACACGAACTCGTTGAAATATATACCGATGCCATAGAAAAAGAATACTTTGACGTCTGCTACGTCACCGCCATATCCGACAACGATGTGATGCTGCGGACCTACAATTCCGTGTGCGAATACGACGGCTACGTGCTCTATCCCATATCCGAAATCACCGAAATACGGCTAGGGACCAGATACCTCGAAGGGCGTGGCAAAATCATCGCCAGCCGCCAGGAGCAGCTCACACCTTTTGCCATCGAGGGCGACCTCGACGGCCTAGGCATCGACCTCTTCATAGCCTTTCTCGAAGAATGCCAGAAACTGCACAATCTAATCAAAGTGACCACCGTGCACGACATAGAACTATGTGGATATGTGGAAGAACTGAGTGAGAATGCCCTAATCCTGCAACAGACCGACTGCGATGGTTTTGTCGACGGAAAAACCATCATTCCCATCGATGACCTATCCAAACTGGACTACGACTCAAAGATGCTGCGTGCACGCAATAGCTTAGCCCTCACGCACCAATAATCATTTCCTCTTGCCGAAACCAAAA